>VFQT010001595.1_pt1 | contig 26652 bp, 22 predicted proteins | sample 3512381 | NCBI WGS metagenome assembly VFQT01 (sample SAMN10412376, study PRJNA504923) | tailings metagenome | isolation source: Relicate 2 Philex TSF3 active mining site | place: Philippines: Tuba, Benguet | collected 2017-08-29
AGGGAAAATTTTCACTTGTTGGACAGCAGATAGCGTAATTTGCTCGACATGACGCAGCACCAGCTCTTGCTTGACTAAATCGATGTGTGCGTATGCTTCTTCTTTGACTTTGCGCAAATCAGATTCGATGCGTAAGTTATCAAAATCACCGTTACCTTGCACTGCTGCAGCGTACGCCAGTAATTTTGGACTAACCTGCCATTTTTTTGGCTGGGCATCAGGCAATAAAAAACCGGTATTGGCCATATCGACAAGCAACGGCTTGATCTGATCGATGGTTTTTTTCAGTGCATTGGCCAACTCGCCTTCGCTGAAGACCGTTTTGCCTTGTTTATCTACCAGTAACGAAAACTGTGTGAAAGGATCATTGGCGCCGGTACTTGCAAAACGACTGTAAAGTGCTTTATCGAAATAATTCATCGATTCAAAACGCGCTAATTTCCTTTCTTGCGCGGTGCCAATATCAAAAGTAAAAGAAGGATCCGCACTTCCTTTTTTCCAGGTGAGCACCGGCGCGTAGCAATACACTTTAAAATAGGAATCGACAAATGGCAAGTAGTCGGTACCACGCTGTGCAGCAGCTAGACGCAATTGTTGTTGCTTTTCATCAAAAGTGAAGAAACATTCCTGAATAGTGAGCGAATCGCCATTTTTGTAATGCAAAACAGCCGAGGCACCGCGTGCCAAGATCTGTTGTGGTGACATCTGAAACCCGGCAGCACGAATCTCAAAAAGAACTTTTGTTTCTCGTTTAAACAATAATTTAGCTGGTTTACCTGTTGCACCTTGCCCAATGAAGTCTGCACCTTCAAGGGTAAAACTACCTTCGTAATCCATTTGAGGCCTGAGTTCTTTGATCTGCAGTCTTTTCTCATAAGAGACAAACTGGGGCGCTGACTCCCCTTCCGATAAATCACTGCGGGTGAGGTCAGTGAGTTTCCCTAAGATGGGCTGACTAAAATAGGGCGTTGACAAAGAAACGGTGTCTGCTTTTAATTTGGCGGTCGTGAGGTCCGCTTTGTAGGAGCGTAAGGTTGCAAAGGTTTCATTTTTGGGTAATTTGACCTTTTCCCACGTAATAGTACCGGCTTTGCCCTCCCAGCGTTTGGTCAGGACGTCATAGGTTCCGGAAGTATTGTAAACGACGATTGAATCTTCAGGTTTTTTATCTTCGTCGTACAAAATGCATTTGAGTGAGACCCCGCTTGCATCCAAATAGAGTTTTTTACCCTCGACCCAACGCAATGTTCCTCCTTTGACAACCCAAGAAAAATCAGCTTCTTTATAAAGTGCATTGAAACGAAATAAATCGACAGAAAAATCCAAAAAACTAGTCAATTTTTCATCTGGATTGGCAGCAAAGTCCGTTACATATTTATACCAAGGATTCACGAGATCGGGCTGAACTTTATTTTGGACAATGCCAATACTCGCTTGTAAAAAATAGTACAGATCAGGGTAAACCGGCACTTCTTTTGTGCTCAATTGATTGCAATAGTCTTGTATTTTTTTGAATTGGGTGTCATTGAGTGTCGAACCTTTGATCAATTGGGGCAATTGGTCTTTGAGGTAAGCTTGTGCACCGTCGTCAGTAACAAGTTGCTGCCAAGTTTTTACAAATTTATCGCGATCAGCAGGAAAAGTTTGGGCACAAATTGTCTGCAAGAGCAAAAGGAAGCCAAAAAGAAAGGAGAGTTTGTTTTTCATTAGCGTTTTTTAAAGAGCAAAACAGCCCAATTTTCACGTTCAAAGACACCATGGGGTTCAAAACCAACAGCAGCCGCGGCTGCCTGTAAATCGGGCACATCGGTAACGAAGAAACCGCTCAAAAGTAACAAGCCTTCTGTACGCATTGCCGCGCTATATTGAGGCAATTGGGCTAACAACACATTTTTATTAATGTTGGCCAAGATGATGTCAAAATCATTACCTGTGATGGCTTCTGCGCCGCCATGAATTGCCTCGATGCGCTCGCTACCATTTAGCGCCATATTTTCTAGGATATTCTCTGCCGACCAAGCTTCTATTTCTATGGCTGTTATTGCCTTGGCACCAAGTCGTTCTGCGAGAATGGCCAGCACGCCTGTTCCAGCGCCCATATCAAGCACTTTTTTATTTTGAAAGTCCATTTGCAGCATCTGCTGACAAATGAGATGGGTGGTTTGGTGATGACCGGTACCAAAACTCATTTTTGGCAAAATTTTGATTTCGATGCCCGAAAAAGCAGGCAATTCGTGAAAAGGCGCAACAATACGCAGCTGATCTGAAATCAAAACAGGCTCAAATTGTGCCTCCCAGGTTGCATTCCAATTTTGTTGCGGCAAAAACATGAGATCGTAACCCAAAATGCCAGCTCCTTGTACTTCTAATTGTTTTAATAAGGCTTGCAAGGCAGCTCCATCGTATAACGACTCTTGAATGTAGGCCTTAAGATTGGGGGTTTCTTCTACAAAACTCTCGTAATCGTGTTCTGCTAAATAAGCCACACAGATGTCGTGCCAGGTATCAAAAGCAGCTAGTTTCAGCGTAAGTTCATAGTAATTCATGCGCAAAGGGCTAACCAAAGTTGATAAAAGGTGTCTGGATCCAAAGAAGCGCCCCCTACAAGCGCGCCGTCGACATTTGCACAAGCAAAAATAGCGCCCGCATTGGCAGCATTCACACTGCCTCCGTACAGGATTGGCACATTTTGACCCGCTTCAGCAAATTGTTCGCTTAAAAATGTCCTGATCGCCAAGTGCATTTCAGAAATTTCCTGAACGCTGGCACTTAAACCTGAACCTATTGCCCAAATGGGTTCATATGCAATCACGAGCAAATCTAATTGGCTTGGGGTAAGGTGCTCGAGGTTTTTTCGAAGTTGGTCCAGCACAAACGCTTCATGGTTTTGGGCTTGTCTAACATCTAGCGGTTCTCCACAACATAAGATAAAAGGAAAAGCTGCTTGCACACAAGCCTCGACCTTTTGTGCGATCAATTCATTGCTTTCCTGAAAGAATTCACGCCTCTCGGAATGACCTAGTAAAACAGATGCACAACCAACACTTTGAAGTTGCTCAATCGAAAGCTCCCCGGTATAGGCACCGCGTTCTTTGTAATATACATTCTGCGCACCCTGATGGATCCGAAAATCTTGAAAATCTTTAAGGTAAACGGCGCTCGGATATACCCGAACTTCGGCACTTTCCGAAGACCAATTTTTGGATTGAAAAGCAGCTAACCAAGAGTCAACTTGTGTTTGCGTCAAATTCATTTTCCAATTTGCCGCTAGTATTCGTTTTCGCATAGAACGAAAATACGCGTTTTATCAGCGCAATTTCTTCTTTTCTAATTGGGTTTTCAAGTCTGCTTTGTTGAAAGCATCGGCACCCTCAGGGCCATGATACATTTTTACGAGATTGCCATTCCATAAATAGGCAACTCCTGGCACATCGCGGTTACCGCCTAAAACACTCCAAAACTCAATGATGTCAAGCACTTTGTAGTTGTAAGAAGCTCCGGCAAATTGAAAAAACGCAGGTATTTCTTCGGCGGCTTCATCCATGAACAAAATTTGAATTTCCGGAAAGTCTGGGGTGCTATTTTTTAGTGCGGTGAGCTGCTTGGCTGTAGCGCGGCAGTGGTCACAGCTTGGTGCAAAAAAACAGAGCAGCTTTTTACCTTGATTGATATTGGCAAAATATTTTTCATACCCGGACTTTTTCATTTTGGGGCCTTGCTCTTTTGGCTGAACTTTCGTCGTGTCTTTTCCAATTGGGGTCTTGACTGCGCGTATTGTGTCTTTTGTTGGACTAACTTCAATTTCGTTTCCTAGCGGATCTGAAACTTGATCTTGCATGGCTGGCACTGGACTTTGCGTAGCCGCTTTGTAAGTTGGAATGAAAACAAACATCAGTAACATACATGAACTCAAAATTGTCGTAAGAAACCATATGTTTGATTTTTGCGGTAATTGCGCACCGTAGCGCTTGATCAAAAGGACCAATAGGCCAATGGAGAGTACGTTTTTCATAATTGCTTCTAAAGGGGTCATGGGTAAAAGCGCGCCAAAGCAACCGCAGTTGCCTTTATTGCCTGTGTTTATAATTTCGATGCTGAGGTGTGCCACGAAAATGGCAAGCATGGCAATGAGGGTTGGAATGACCCATTTTTTAAGATCAAAAGGAAAAAGTAACAAGACCCCTAAACCAAACTCCACCCCTATTAACGCTCTTGAGAAAATCTTGGCAAGCTCAATAGAAAAACCGAGCGGATACAACTGCTTGATTTCAAACATGGAAATAGTGGCATAGGCCGAAGGATCTGGATAGATTTTACCATAGGCTGATACCAAAAAAAGCGCTGCAATGAGTATGCGGATGCTCCAAGGTAAATAACGTTCTGCTGGGTGCATAATTTTAGTTTAGGTCTAAATTAATGGCAAGTGTATTTATGAAATAGAGTTTAACAGGCTCTTAACAATTTTGTAAATGGATCAGGGCAAAAACACTGTAATTGAGCATATCGAAGTAATTTCCTTCTACGCCTTCGGAAACCTTGGTTTCGCCGGCGTTATCTTCAATTTGTTTGATGCGCAATATTTTGGATAGAATGAGATCGGTTAGTGAGCTGACGCGCATGTCTCGCCAGGCCTCGCCGTAGTCGTGATTTTTACGCTCCATTAGCGCTTTTGCCTCAGCTGCAATTTGATCGTAGTGTGCAATGGCCGCTGCTGTAGTCATGTTGTCTTGGATATCGGCAGGTGCTCTCACTTGAATGATTGCCATGATGCAGTAATTCACAATGGCTTGAAAAGCATCCTCGAAAGATTCCCCAACGAGGTTTTTTCCTGTTTCTTGAATGGTGCGGATGCGCTGTGCCTTGATAAAAAGTTGGTCAGTTAAAGAACTTGGGCGCAGTATACGCCAAGACAAACCGTAATCGAGCGTTTTTTTTTCAAAAATCTCTCGACAAATAGTCATTACATTTGCGTATTCTAATTGTGTTTGTGTCATGAGTGCATCTAAGGAGCTTGGTGGTATTTTTCAGAAGAGTCGGTTTTTGAATATCAAAGGCCAACTCCACGATTTTAGCCAACCAAAGATAATGGGAATTTTGAACATAACACCTGACTCTTTTTACGAAAACAGCCGCGTAGTTTCGACGGATGCGATTTTAAAAAAAGCAGCACAAATGATCAACGAAGGCGCCGACATACTCGATATCGGTGCCAGCTCCACTAGACCCGGTGCCGCCATCAATAGTCCGCAAGAAGAAATTGCGCGTTTGGGGCAGGTCATCTCACTTTTAAAAAGCGAATTTCCTGAAACCCTTTTATCACTTGATACTTATTATGGAGCGGTTGCCCAACACGGCATAGATCAAGGCATAGACCTCATCAATGATATTTCTGCCGGACAATTCGATCCTACGTTGTGGCCAGTGGTGAGTCGTCATCAAATTCCGTATATTTTAAGTTATAATCGTGCTTCAGCAGACAACAGCGCACAATCTCACCTTCAAGAAAAGGGTATTATTAGCGACGCACTCTCTTTCCTATCCCAAAAAATCGCTGAACTCAAAGCGTTGGGTTGTGCCGATATCCTCATTGACCCCGGCTTTGGCTTTGGCAAAACACTTGAAGAGAACCATGAACTTCTTCAAAAATTAGCACACTTACATATACTTGGTGCACCACTACTCATTGGGGTTTCTCGAAAATCAATGATTACCAAGATTTTAAATTGCACGCCTGCCGAGGCACTCAATGGAACGAGTATACTGCACACCTTGGCCTACACGAAAGGCGCACGTATTTTTAGAGTTCATGATTGCGCACCTGTAAAAGAGCTCTTTACATTGATGGCGCAATAAGAATTGCACGAATTGAAACTTTTTTACGTACTTTCGTATGATTGTACAACTTTAACAAGCGTATGAAAGCTTTTACATTATTTTTTGCCTCTTGTTTTGCATGGTTGACCTATGCCCAGGCGCCATCAGCTAACTTCACTATTTCTGACCCAGATGACATCATTTGTCAGGGAGACTGCATTTACGTCGTGAATAACTCCACCGGCGATGACCTCACCTATCTTTGGACTTTCCAGAACGGTACACCTGCCACTTTTGTTGGGCAAAACCCAGGTCCAATTTGTTTCAATACGGCAGGTACAACTGGTCCTTTCTCCATTACCTTGACAGCAACCAATGCGCAGGGTGCCGTAAGTACTATTACCAATTTCATTACCGTATTGCCAATGCCAACTGTTAGCAGTACGCTTTCCGACACATTGAATGGTGCTTATGTTGTCATCCCTGACACTACCATCGATATGTTCCAAGAAGCTTATTTGTACGCAGAGGGCGCGCCGTTTGGCGGCAACCTCACTTGGTATCCAAGTGGTGTAAGTGCAGATAGCATTCCGGGCTGTACTGCTTGTATTGCCGGCGATTCACTGACGGTTACACCTTTCTACACCACTTATTATGTTGTTCAGTACGGTCTCAATGGCTGCTTCGCCTATGATACCGTCTTGGTAACTGTCAACTTTGCCAATCAAGTTAAAATCGAATTGCCAAACTCATTTTCGCCGAATGGCGATGACGAAAACGACTATTTCAGGGTCCTTACCAACGTAGATGCCGATGGCAACTTTGCCAATGGCTTTGAAGAAGGGGGTGCTCTTGCAGAAATAGACTTGCGTGTTTTCAACCGTTACGGCCAACAAGTATTCAGAACCACCGACGTAAACGAAGGCTGGGACGGCACTTACAAAGGCAAGCCTATGAATCCTGCAACCTATACTTACATTTTAAATTTCCGTACCATTGACGGCCGATCTGGCTCGCGCAAAGGCAACGTGACCCTATTCAGATAAGCACATGAAACGCAACGTATTCTTATCCTTTGCTCTTGCAGCATCTTTGAGCGCAACAGCACAACACGACCGCATTATTTCAAATTGGTCTCAGTCTCAAATGATCTATAACCCGGGGGCAGTTGCAACTGGTTCTGGAGACATGAGCTTTTTTGCCAATCACCGCTCCCAGTGGCTAACTGTTCCGGAAATGGGCGTAGGTATTCGGAGTAATTTTGTCAATGCCGAATTCAAGATCAAAGAAGAAGGCTTGTCAAATCGCAATAATTTTGGTGTAGGTTTCAGTGTACTCAGCGATCAGTCTGGAGCGGCCAACCTCACTACCCTTAGCGTGTCTCTTCCGTTGAATTACACGCTTGCACTGGATCGTCAAAACAAACTCAGTATTGGTTTGGCTCCTGGCTTTATTCAACAAGCTTCTGACCGTTCAGGCCAAACTTGGGAAAACCAGTGGAACGGCACCATTTTCGATCCAGCAACTGCTGTAGAAAACAGTATCAATGCCTCCTATGCCACCCTAGATCTTGGTACCGGAATCTATTTCCAACACCAAATCAATAGCCGCTCTTCATTTTATGCAGGCTATGCCTTGAATCACCTCATCAAACCTAAAATGGCGTGGTCTTTCAGTGGCGATAAAATGTACATGCAAATGGTTGTTCAAGGTGGTGCTGACCTCGCAACGCGCAATCCAGATTTCCGTATCCAACCTAACTTTGTATACTTCCGTACAGGCAATACCAACAGCCTTACAGCTGGTGTCACTTTTGAAAACACCATCAAGGAAGGCTCCAAAGTGACTGGCATCAATAAATCAAATTGCGTCAACTACGGTGTATACTACCGCCACAGCGATGCAGTAGTAGCCACCTTCGGCATGAAAGTTTCTCAGTTCCGCTTTGGTTTGTCTTTTGACGCCAACACCTCCAAGCTCAACGCAGCCACTGGCGGCATCGGCGGCGCCGAACTCTACTTTAAAGCACTTTTGAACTACAAAAAATTCAATGCGCAATCGCGCATGAAGTAAGCTTTCTCTTACAATTCAATATTTAAATCCTGCCCAACGGCAGGATTTTTTTTGTGATCAACTTCTGATTTATCAATGCTTTGAAAAAGTTCTAGTATCGTCGTGTCGAGGGCACAACACAATCTATTTAATAACAGAATGGAAATGTTTTGTGAGCCATTTAGTACCCTGCGAATTGTTTTTTCATCGACATTAGCATCGTAAGAAAATTCCAATTTTGTTTTATACCTCAGTCGGTAGCGCTTGTTGAGTTCGAACGCAATTTGTTGCAATAGATCTTGTGGCATTCGACTAAAATCGGGGCTTCGTAAAAACCAACATCGGCATATATGCCGTTAACGATAATTACACTAATTTTAGCTTATGAATTCGGCGCTTCAAGAAATTTCCCAGGCGAAATCGAACTTTGTTTGCAAACCTACCGGTGAAGAGCTCCTACTCATTCCCCTCAAAGACAACGTTGCAGATTTCAATCAGTACCTGGTGCTCAATGAACTTGGTGCCTACATATGGGATGCGTTGAATCCAGACATCTCTTACGAAGCACTGCAAAAACAAATTTTAAATGAATTTGACGTTGAGGAGGAAAATTTACGTAATGACCTTCAAAAATTCATTTCAGACCTTTACCAATACACCTGCAAAAAATGAAACCTGTAGGCAGTATTTGTGTCGCCGGATTTAGTTTTACGCTTTATAACCAAAGTGCATTTGCACTCATTTTTGAAACTGGATTTGAAGATTTCTTAGCTACGGATATTTTTAGCGATGCAAGAAAGGTTTATTTCAAAGAAGGCTTTATTTCATTCGAACACCTAGAAAACTGTTACCGAGCCAAAAATAACGAGCAACTGCTTTGGGAAATCGTCGACACAGAAAAAGGCAGGTGGTTTTTGGTTTACCATCCTGAAGATGGCAATTTACAACAACAAGCGCAGTACGATTCGAAACACAAAACTTGGACTATTCATTGCCAGCGACAGACACACGACCAAGAAGCGGTTTTACATCCGTTGGCATATCCAATGGCACCATTGATGTGGTATGTACTTACCACAGAAGAACTACTATTGTTGGTCCATGCATCAGGCATTGAAGAAGGTGGCAAAGGAAGAATTTTTGCGGGCTTCAGTGGAGTCGGGAAAAGTACTATGGCTGGTATTTGGCAAAATAATGGCGCCAATGTGATCAACGACGACCGCTTACTGATCAAAAAAGAAGCCAATGGCGAATGGCGACTCTACAATACACCCATGTATTACCGAGCCAAGCCTAAAAGCACCAAACTAAATCACATTTATTTTCCTTTTCACAGCCCAGTCAATACCTATGAAAAACTGAGCGGTGCTAAAGCCATTGCGCAATTACTTGCCTTTACGATACATCATGGCTATGACGCCAAACACCTGCTGCACCATAGTTCTGTAGCTGAAAATTTACTTCAAGCTATTTCTGCTGCCAAGCTTGGTGTGGTGCCAACCCATGAAATTATACCTTTCATCAAAGCACATGAGTAAAGCAACTTTGCGTCCGGAACTCGACCTCATGCTGCGCTTGAGCCATCCAGCTTGCACACAAGAAATGGCTCAATCTCTTTTAGCGGATATACCAAGTACTTTTGACTGGTCTTATTTTCTAGAACGCGCTATTGCCACGCATTTCGCCGGCTACCTTCTCTCTCACCCCGAACTTTCCGAAAAATACTACCCAACATTCGTACTCCAAAAATTAAAGGCTTACCAGCAACGAATTTTACTGCATAGCACACTCCTTAGAGAAGCGTTACTCGCGTTTATCGCTCAGCTGGACACTACCCAAATACCCTATGCCCTACTCAAAGGTTGGGATCTCCATTTCAGACACGGTATTTCACTGAAAAATCGTCAGATATCAGACATCGACATTCTCATAGCTGAGAAAGACCTCATAGCAGTAGACAACCTGCTTCAAGCAAATGGTTTTCAGACCAAGCTTCATGTTTATAAATCGAGGTGGCATGAGAAATGGCAACCAGTTCATGCACCGCTCTTTGCGCGAAAGGGCGCGATCATGGTTGATATTCATACCAAAGCAATAGCAAAGGAACATTCCATAAAATGGGATTTTGACCTCGCTCAACTCGAGAAAATTCAAAATCAGCACCAGCAAATCACTTTGCTCAATCGCCCAGATAGCGAATTGTTTTTGATTTTACATACCCTAAAACACTTCGAATCTTTACACCCGCTCAAGGCATCTCAAATAAGAGATCTATGGAATATTGATTTCGAATTTGTCAATCCTCCTATGGGTTTAAAAAATAAAATCCGGGAATTGCAATTATTCTTAAAAAGAATTGAATGTTCTTCACTCGTGCTTAAACAGCATTATGACCTGTTCTTCGTTCACAATTTAAGTGGAGAAAGCCTTCCTTTTCTGATGCGCTGCAAACGGCTCATCAAGAGAATGAAACCCAAGAATGGCCCCGTTAAAAGTATCATCTTAACTTTCTTTGATCTTTTCCCTCAAAAACAATACTTACAAAGCCGTTTTGGCGATGCCCCATATATGCGCTTGAATTTAAAACGACTTCAAAAAACGTCGCGTTAAACGATACGGACTTACCGCAAAAAGTAGTAGTTGCTTCAGTATAAAATTTCTTTGGTGAGCAATTGAAGCTTGAGCGCGAATGGCCTTATGCGCTTCATTGTCATTAATGGCAATTACCTTTCCTAAAAATAAATTTTCATCGATCCATTCATCGGGTTTCAGGTTTGAATCTCCTTGTGTTTGGACACGCCTACCTGATTCATTTTGTTCAATTTTGACAACACGGTGCATGACCGCTTTACCGGCGCGCTCAAATGCAATCAGATTGCCAATGGCTAAATGATCAAAGGGCGTAGATTCGATTTTCAATTGAGCGCCTCGCCATACAGCTGGGAACATGCTCCAGCCTCTGGCCGTTAATTGAACCGAACGACCTTTAGCTAATTCGTCTTTAAACCACACCAACCAAAACTCATCTTTTTCAAAAGGCTTCACCAGCCGAATTTAAAGATTTTTTGGATGTACCCCTCAGGCATATTTGGTATTTGTGGCATCATTGGATTTGGTGGCGGACCGGACATCATCACAAGTGCGATTTCTGTGTCGAGTTTGATAAGCTCCAATTTCGGCGCAACATAGGGCTTCTTCAGAGGCTGTTGTGCTAGGCTGTTGTGTGCAGTTTTCATATGGCGCTTATTCTTGGATGAACACTTTTTTCTTTTCGATAAAGGTACCAGACTGCACCGTGAGGTAGTAAACGCCTGACGGAACATCCAAATGGATTTCTGTTGTTATACCTTCAAGAAAACCTGAGTAAACCACTCTTCCATTGGCGTCTATGGCTTGTACAGTAGCTTGGTTGTTCTCAGCATCGGGCTGATCAAGCGTAATCTGAACTTTACCTTTGCCGTCTGCTGCTATCACAATTTGTCCACCTTCGGTATAGCTCGTTTCATTCTCTACCCAACTATTGCTCGGGCCCTGTGCCGTGATGCCGTTGTCTGGTGCAAAGAAGTGCAAAACAAAACGGTTTGACAACACACCGCTATTGGCATAGAAAGGATAAACATCATGAATCGTAAAGTCTTGAATGATGCCTTCTTGTTTGTCTTCGAGCAAAATAAGACCATCTTCCAAAATATATTCAGCAAGTTGGAGGTTGTAGACCTTGCTTTCTGGTAGCTCTAAATAAAGCGGGACAGAAATCTTCTTTTTGTTGTTTTTTAAGCCATTCATCACCAGCTTCTTGCCTGCTGCCATGGTGTAAATCTGTGGTGCGCCACTTACAAACATCTTTTCAGAGTCGTATTGATCTACCGCATTGCTCATGTCTTGATTAATGAAAACCAGCATTTGATCAAAACGCGCGCCATCAACCAAGTTCACTCTTGCTAAAGTTGGGAAAACCGTGGAGTTTTTGAGGCCAACATTGCCGTTTTGGTGAGAGGTATAATTTCGATTCAAAGTCAAACTGCCCACGGTACTTGTACTTCCTATAACTTTCACCCATATTGCTTGCATTGGTGCAATGTACTGAGCAGTCGTTGAGCCCTGAGTGGGATTATTGTATGTGGAACCTAAGTTATAAGAAGATGTATTCGCTTCAAGACCATTTGAGTTGTTATAAGTAATTAAAGCATTGATGTCTTGATAAGTTGAATGATATGATCGGATATAATAAGTTGGAGAAATATTAGTTGAATTCGTATAAACCTGACCCCAGTCCAAATACGCCGTATATGGATTGGCAATTAAATGCCACCCAGCGTAAGTGCCCGCGTTATTACTTAATGAAAGTGTTTCGTCTGTTGCATATAGGCTTGTGCCTGTAAAGGTAAGTGGGCTTGCGTTTGTTCCTCTTCTGTGAACATATCCAGTTGTTGGGGTGAGTGTTTGGCCATTTTGAATCGCCGTGTATGCTCCATTCGTAAATGACCACACTTTGTTTAAGTCACCAGCATTTCCAAATGAGTTTTCGCGTAGAGAAGTAACTGGTGAACCTAAATACCAATATCGACCCGTTAAACTCGTTCCGTTATTTGAGCAATTATCGAGGTTTTGCTGAATGTTATATGTACCACCACCAGTTACACTTGAACCTTGCTTGAAAGTTGCACCGCTTTCAAGCGTAAATGTACCATTATTGGTGAGGGTGCCTGATACCGTGAGTTGTTTAGAGGCGGCTAAAGTGAGTGTACCCGAGGTAACCGTTAAGTTTCCTGAGACAATTAGATTTTCGCCTATCGTAGCTGTTCCTGAAGCTGCAGTAGATGTTCTATTAAATGTTAACGATTGTAAAACATTTGTTGTACCGGGTGTTGTTTGATCGAAACGTAAGGTGCCAAGAGCGCCATCACCTAAAACAGAAATTGAGGAATTCGTTGAGCCTTTAAAAGATCCGTTACCACTTAGCGTAGACACAACCGTCGCTTTGCCTAGAGTGAGGGTATAACTATTTAAATCTAAAATATCACTAGAATTCGTCAAGGTAATGGCATTACCACCATTCGGACCCTCACACAGTAAATTGGACAAAAGTCTGACGCTTCCTGATGCCTTGTCTAGGACGATATAGTCAATAGTAAAGGTACCTGATCCTTGAATATCTTGAGTACCAGTACCAGTGAAAAACACTGCGCGTTGTGCAGAATTAAAATTGCCATTCTCAGTAAGATTTCCTTTAACTTCTAAATCTCCGCCAACGCTCGAGGATAAAGTTGACGTAGAGCCGGGATTATTCGTGAAATTTATACATTTTATTCTCTCAGTGGAAGTTGACATTGCAAGTGTTCCACTATTATCAATATTTCCCAAAACATCTAATCCCACAGTATAACTCCCGCTCGTTAAACCCTGCATATCAAAAGTTGAATTCGCATCTATTATTAAATTTCCCGCAATTTTCCTATCAACATTGGAACCGTTTGCAAGATTAAGAGTTGTTGCATTAGATATTTGAACATGATGCGGATAACCTGCACCGGTGGTTGCAGACCACTCTGTACTTCTACCATATGTACTTCCTGAATTGTACTTTAATGTTGAACCTGAAGCATAAATTGGTGGATTCGTATTTACAAAACCACCTGAGTTTATGGTCAGCGTACCATTAATTGTTGACGCAGTTCCAAAGTTTACACCTCCGGCAATGTTTACATTATTGAAACCTACGGTTCCTGTTACCGTTCCTGTTCCCGAAAAAGTAATAGTTCCAGCACCTGTGCCGGCAGCTAATGAGCCTGAGGTTCTTGAAATAGTACCACCACTTGAAACTGTTATTGTATTTCCACTTCCTACCGTGAGTTCACCATTTGTTAGCGTGAGCGTCCCGGCTAAAGAAGCATTTCCTGAAAGCGTAACACCAGCGCTATTATTTATCGTAAGGTTATTTGCGCCAGTAAAACCATTTCCAGTAACCTGCGCACTTGTGCCATTGAAAGTGTAGTTAGCACCTGTATTGTAAGTACGTGTGCCGCTTACTTGTATACAACCCGTTGCACCGGACGTGGTGATACCTGCAGTATTGCCTGTTTCTAAACCGCCACCTGAACTAAGCGTAAATGTTCCTGTACCTCCATCAAGCACATTTGCACCCATACTGAGTGTGCTTCCAGAATTGACAGTGAAGTTGATTGCATTTGAAATTGTCCCACTAGATTTTGTATAGGTTTGAGTACCGTTCTTACTGAAATTAAAATTTCCAGTTCCTGATCCACCCTTAGTAAGCGTACCGCCCGACATGGAGAAATCACCTGACAAATTAATTGTACCTGTATTGCTAGCAGGTCGATAAATATCAAATGTTCCCCCGCTAATTGATAGGTTTCCTGAAATATTCAATGTAGAGCTACTTGATGTACCTGCGCCAAAAGGCGCAAAAAATCCGCCAGACACGGTCAGATTTCCTCCAATTGTAGCGGTAATTGCAGTAGAGTTTGTAAAGAAAAGCCCCGATGATGCGCTCGGTGTTGCCCCCGTTGATAGTATAGTTAAATTACCATTTATAGTAGTAAGCCCACCAAAACTAAACGTTGAGGTTTGGGAAGTACAGTTCCATACAATATGATGAAAGTTCTGAACTGAACCTGATGTAAAATCAATATCACTCGTTATGCCAGTTACTTCAAATGTAGAGCCCGTATTCCAAGTTGCCGATGGGATCGACCCTCCATTGACATTGTGCACATACGTTGCACCGGAAGCAAAAGATAATGAACCCCAGCTATTTGCACCGGTAGTATTTCTTGTAATCTTTCCATTGTTTAACACTTCCGTAGTAGGTGAAGTAACCGTGAAGGTACCGGGTACTGTAAAATTACATGCATTCGTACCATCTCCAACGACTATCTTTGATCCTGTACCTGAAACAGTCCATGAAGCGCCGATTGTTGGAGTTGCATTATTCCTAATATTGAATATATTACCCGCTGTTGTAAAGTTCGATGGTGCATTACCGGTTCCGTCGGTATTTGAACCCCAACTACTGGTAAGTTCAAGATTACCGGTAGATTTTGAGTAGTAATTACCTGTAACGGTAAATGTTGCGGTATAGTTATTACCCGAGTTATCTGCTAAAGCAGTTCCTCCACAACATGTTATGGTTGCATCAGAATATATTTGTATGGAGTAGTTGCCGGGAGCAAGCCCAGCAAGCAAATTTGTTGAATAATTCAAATTTCTCCATTGTTGATCTTGACCACCGCATCCATTGTTACCCCCGGAACTGAATCCGATATCAGTTGAAGTGAAAGAACCCGATGCTCCTGCACTTGTTAGATAAATTCTGAAGTAAACTCTTGTACTAGTAAGATCGGCACCTCCGCACTTGTATACATTGTGTTCTGCTCCTTTTAGCAGAAGATTATTTGTGCCTGCCGCAAAAGACCCTAAGCTCGCACCATTAAAATCTGTATTAGAAGTGGATGCTTGTAAATCATAATAAGTATTTGCACCATTATTTAGAGATAATACGACAAAAGTACTGTTAAATCCGGCACTCTGCCCCCAACTCACTCCAACAATCCCAAAGAAAAATGCGCATAAAAACAATGCGTGACGAATACGTAACGTTCTAGCTTTCATAGTTATACAGGTTTAGTTAGTGTAAAAATAACACTCTGAAAATAAAAACCAAATTTTTAATCGATTTTTTTTCATGATGCATAACAACTACAAATCAGGAAATGTTTGCACCCCGCCAGTGTGAATGAAAAGGACGCTTTTTGCTTGAAGATGAGGTAGTTGTGACTTGAGTGCAAGGAGTGCCTTTCCTGTGTAGGTGGGTTCTATTGGGAACTGCTGGGTGTCATTAAATGATTTAATAAAATCCATTAATTCGGGAGTGGTTTTGGCGTAGCCGCCGTGGTGGTGTGTGTCGAGAACGCGGACTTGAGAGAAGGGGAATTCAAGATGGGCGGTGGTGGGGTTTTGTTTGGCTTTTTTTGCTAGGGCCTGCATTTCTTGTAGGGAATTGAAGCCTTTGAGGACTGGTACTACAAAAAGTTGGGTTGTGGGCGGAATGCTTGCCAAAATGCCTAAACTGGTGGTGGTGGTGCCTTGGGCTAAAAATACGGCATCAAAATGCCGGTTGTGGTTTTGGGCGACCGCTTCTTTGTATATTTCTGTACAACCCAGTATGCCTTCTGGATTGGCGCCGCCTTCTGGAATAAACCACGTGGGTTTGTCTTGGTGTGGAGAAAGGCCTGATTGGTATTTGCACGCTTTAAAATCTGATCGATTGACAAAATTCAAGAACATACCTAATTGGTGACATTTCAATAGGATGGGGTTACTTTTCTCAGTTAATTCTTCTCCCCGCACCCTTCCAATGATGGGTAGATCAATTGCATTGGCTGCTGCTGCACTCGCTAAAAGGTGGTTTGAAAACGCGCCCCCGAAGGTTAAAATTTGCGCTACACCCGCCGCTTTTGCTGCCTTGAGATTGCCTTCTAATTTGCGCAGTTTGTTGCCGGAAATAAAAGGATCAATTAAATCGTCGCGCTTGACGAACAATTCTACTTCATTATTGTTAGCGTGTGGTAGGTAGAAGTGTTCTAATTCGGAACGACTTTTTAACTTTGCAAACCACTGCCACATATCAGTACTCATGAGCGAAGATTTTTCAGGATTTTCAAAAAAAAGTCATTTAAACGACGAAGATTACTATTTGTCGGAAGAAGGTTATATTGTTTTCACTGAGCAATACCATCTCAAGCGCGGCTATTGCTGCAAAAGCGGTTGCAAACACTGCCCGTATGGTTACGACCCCAAAACTGGTCGGATAGCCGAATACCCCAAAGACTAATCGATACCGAGTTCAGCGAAGCGCCCTTTATAGTTTTTAAGGATGTCTTTTATTTTCTGGATGTCGGCATCGACATCTCCGGAGGGCCAGACCAAACTGTGGAAACCACCGGTTTTACTCGGGAAATCAATATATGCCACGTAGATGGGCACCTTTGCTTTTTCAGCTACATAATAAAATCCTTTTTTCCAGTTTGGATTGTAGCTGCGTGTGCCTTCCGGCGAAAATACCATGTACATGGTTTCATTTTCTTCGAAATAGCGCACGGCTGTATCGGTGAGGTTGTTTTTCTTGCTTCGGTCTACCGGAATGCCGCCAATGGCTTTCAAAAACCAACCCAATGGCCCCCAGAAAAGCTCTTTTTTCATGAGGTAGCGCCCTTTGACCCCGTACTGATAAAAAGCCAAGCGACCCAAAATAAAATCCCAGTTAGAGGTGTGTGGGCCCACAGCAACCACGCATTTACTGATACCAGCCGGCGGATTCGGATCGATTTTCCAGCCGATTAACCAAAAAATAAATTTTGCAACGAACTTCATGCCTTAAAGATAAACAATTCATCTTTCATTTATCTTTACACCGTGAAGCGCATCAAAGAAGGTCTCATCGGTTTGCTTGTCATACTTGTACTCTACGCAAGTTACGCCTTACTGCCATTTTTAAATCTTCAAAAAACACAGACTGCGCAAATACCTGTTTTCAAGAGGCAAGTCTTACAAATTGCCCTGATTCCGCTGCAAGTTGTGCAAAGTTGGGTACTCGAACAACAACTTGAATCGCAAGACCCGGCGGTCCAAGAAACCCTCAAGCGTTTTGCACAGCAATTTAACAGTAAACCCGACAACATCCTTTCCTCTTTTGAATTCGATTTAAAAGGTGCCGTTTCCTATTACCTTGTTGACCAACCGGGCCAACAACTTTCCTTCTTTTTTATTCCTGGATCCATACCACAACGCGGCTGGCTTTCAGGGACTTATTTTGGCGTAGATCAAGGACTGTTCGTGTTCACAAATGACCTCACGCCCGAGGAAAAATCAACATTTGCCAAAATGTGTCAAAACTTGCAGTTTAAAAAACAAACCTTCGAGGCACGGGCACATCATTTTGAATTGCGCGGCCAAACCTACACGCTGCGTTGGGAAGAACACGCCTTTCAATTAGAATTGCCTCAGGAAGTGCAGGATGCCAAAACCATATTAAACCCCAAAGGTTTTCATGTGAGTTGCCCCATTGCCTTTAGCAACCTACCTGCCGAATACCGCTTCTTTGAGAACATCAATGCGTGTTCTATCAATTATTACGGTGCTAAACTGAATACCAAACAAGCGCTTGCTTTGGAATTTGAGGCACTCATAAGTTTTGAAAAGTGGCACCAGGCTCGGGAATTTGTGAAGCGAGCAAGGGGTGTTTTTCCCGATTGGGACTGGCACGCTAATTTTGTTAGGGTCAATGATGCCGTTTATGCGATTAAACCCGAAGGTAAAAACCAGCTTTTTATCTGTAGTAGTCCAAAAAAACACATTCGCAATGGCTCAATTGACAAACAAGAAGTGTCCTCTCCTATTGTTTTTAGTGGCGACCCCACCCTACTCACAAAATTAGATAACGCTGGCTGGGCAGCAGCAGTTTTAGAACTCTTTCCGATTTATAGAGGTATTTCTGATTTCTCAGCACGGACCTCCAAAGTAGCTACAGCAAAACAAACGATTCGTTGGGAACTCAAACCTACCTACTTCGCAGCTGGTGAATTCCTGAAGCTACTCGGCACCGCCCTTGAATAATAAAAAACCCCGCTGCGAACAACGGGGCTTCTCCACTCAGTATTACTAAACCTATCTATCGAATAAAGAGCAGTTCTCTGAATTTCGGCAAAGGCCATAGTTCGTCTTCGACGAGCAATTCTAATTTGTCTGCATGGTAACGGATTTCATCAAAATGAACCTTCACTTGATCGCAGTAAGCAATGGCTTTTTGCTCGGCACGCTCAATTTTATTGGCCACCTTGCGCTGCGCTAACATCGCGTCAGAAGCTTCTTTCATTTTATTGATATGTAAAGACACTTTTTCGAGTAATTCAATTTGTGCCTTGGCAGCGCTTCTGCCCGCTTTGTCACCTAATACACTGATAAGGCCCTGAACGTTTTGAATGAGTTTGTTTTGGTACTCAACGGCTGCAGGAATGAAGTAGTTTTGAACGAGGTCTCCCATGAGGCGAGACTCAATTTGAATTTTGAGAATGTAGTTTTCAAATTCAATTTCTGCACGCGCTTCGAGTTCTCTTGGCGTCAGTACTTCCATCTCGTTGAACAATTGCTCCACTTTTTTATTGTGCCATACTTGTAGCGCACGCGGGGTATCTTTGAGGTTGGAAAGACCGCGTTTTTCTGCCTCCTTGACCCATTCGTCGCCATAGCCATTGCCTTCAAAACGGATTTTCTTAGATGCTTTAATGAGCACTTGCAATTCTTTGAGGATGGCTTCGTCTTTGCCTTCACCTTTCTCTATGCGCTTATCTACGGCAATTTTGAAAAGGCGCAGTTGCTTGGCCATAATGGTATTGAGGACAATCATGGCCGAACCACAGTTGGCCGCTGAGCCCACCGCACGGAATTCAAATTTATTACCTGTGAAAGCAAATGGTGAGGTACGGTTGCGATCGGTGTTGTCCAATAGGATCTGCGGAATTTTACCGATGTTGAGTTTGAGCTCTGTTTTGTCTTGGGGCGTCATTTTACCCGCCTTGATGTTTTTCTCAAGGTCATCGAGCAATTGTGAAAGCTGCGTTCCGATAAAGGCAGAGATGATGGCAGGCGGCGCTTCGTTGGCACCCAAACGGTGATCGTTGCCGGCAGAGGCAATTGCTGCTCTAAGCAAATCAGCGTTGTCGTGGATAGCCGCAATGGTATTGACAAAGAAGGTCAAGAATTGCAAATTGGATTTTGGATTCTTGCCTGGTGCCAATAGGTTAACACCTGTGTTGGTACTCAAAGACCAGTTATTGTGCTTGCCAGAACCGTTGACACCTGCAAATGGTTTTTCGTGTAGTAAAACGCGGAAGTTGTGCTTACGCGCAATTTTCTCCATGAGGTCCATGAGCAAGAGGTTATGGTCATTGGCCAAATTACATTCTTCGAAAATTGGCGCACACTCGAATTGGTTGGGTGCAACCTCGTTATGACGGGTGGTAACCGGAATACCAAGCAACAAAGACTCTACCTCGAACTCACGCATGAACGCATTGACGCGCTCAGGAATGGAACCAAAATAGTGGTCTTCTAATTGCTGGCCTTTTGCAGGCGCATGGCCAAACAAAGCGCGGCCCGTAAGCATGAGGTCCGGACGCGCATTGAACAAAGCGGAGTCGATCAAGAAGTACTCTTGCTCCCAACCTAGGGTTGCAATCACTTTAGTTACGTTTTTGTCAAAATACTGACAAACCTCGACCGCAGCCTGATCTACAGCATGTAGGGCTTTGAGCAATGGCATTTTGTAATCAAGAGACTCTCCGGTGTAGGAGATAAAAATGGTTGGAATGCAAAGCGTTTTACCAATCACGAAAGCCGGTGATGATGGATCCCAGGCAGTGTAACCGCGTGCTTCAAAGGTGTTGCGGATACCGCCATTTGGAAAAGAAGACGCATCGGGTTCTTGTTGTACAAGCATGTCGCCATCAAAGCGCTCGATGGCTTTACCCGGGCCAATTGGCTTTAAAAAGGCATCGTGCTTTTCGGCGGTAGTGCCCGTAAGTGGCTGAAACCAGTGCGTATAATGGGTTGCTCCTTTAGAGATGGCCCAATCTTTCATAGCGCTCGCTACCTGGTCAGCATATTTACGGTCTAAACGCGTGCCATTTTGAATGGCTTCTAACATAAATTTATAGGTGTCAGAAGGAAGGTATTCCCGCATGACATCTTGGTGAAAAACATTTTGTCCGAAGAGATCCGAGAGCTTGCCATTGTACTCAATGTGCTTTGGTTCACGGTGCAATACATCTTGGTATGCGTTTAGTCGTTTTGTAGCCATTTTTATAAATTTTTTACAAATGTATTCATTTTTTAGGGGGTACATCTCATTTTTTTACTCTTTTTTCAACAATACCCCCTAAAAATTAACATTCATTTAAAAAATATTGAAAATTCTATATTGTCAAATGAAATATGGAAATTTGCGTATGCATTTGAATTGGCTCCTGACACAACTTCAAAAAGAGCTGCCCGGCGAGCAAGCCCACGCACCGTATTTGAAATACAGGCGTGCTTTTGAAGCAGCCGACAAAACACAAGCCCGAGAAGCAGCGGTGGGTATACATCTGTTCGAGCGGAATGCACAATGTTATTTTTATTTAATTGAGCGCAGTACCTACGACGGGCAACACAGCGGTCAAATGGCTTTTCCTGGCGGAAAAAAAGACCCAGTAGACCAACACCTCGAACGAACGGCAAGAAGAGAAAGCGAGGAAGAATTAGGCATCGAGCAGCAACTCGGCACTACGGCCAAACAACTCACCGCTGTATGGATACCCGTTTCCGGATTCATCGTTACGCCTTTTGTAATTGTTCACGAACAAGAGCCCGTATTACAAATTAATCAAAGAGAGGTAGCACATGTTGAAACCATCAAGGTGCTTGATTTACTAGATGAAAAAAATATCCAAAACAGAGATATCTTATTACCCAACAACCAACGACTCGAGGCGCATCCTTGCTTTATCTTAAATGAAAAGATGGTTTGGGGCGCTACGGCATTGATGCTCAATGAGCTGAGGATGATGCTGGTCTAAATACCAAACAACCTAAAAAACAAAAAGAGGAACAAACGCTATTTGTTCCTCTTTCTGCTAAACCATGCTAAAACTATAAAACTAAAACTACAACTATGAACTGTAATCTTAATGCAAAGATACGGCGAGTTTTGGTCTGTGCAAGAAACGATGTGTGAATTTTTTGTTAAATTTTTTGGGCGCGGGTCATTTCTCTTTTACCGGGAGGTCCAGGCAAGCTTTCCAACACAAAGCCCACTGCTTTTAAATCGCGTTTGAATTGTCCCTGTGCGCAATAGGTAACCAAAGTACCACCAATAGACAGCGCGGCATATAACTTTTCAAAAATGGCTTTATTCCACATCTCGGCTTGCGCTCTTGGCCCAAAAGCATCGAAATAAATCAGGTCAAATGAGGCAGCGGCTTGCCAGTCTTGGATGCGCTTTTGCACCTTGGTCATTTGAAAATAGTCTTGAAGCTGGTTAGGCACCTCCCATTTTGCTTTCATGAGTTGTTCGTAAAAAACTTGCCATTCCTGAATTTGAAGGTAATCCAGCTCACGCCAAATTACTTCCTCGACCGGATGCGCTTCGATGCCGGTATAGTTTAATTGCACTTGGTTTTCAGTAGCAAACTGAGCACTGAGCAAAGCGTTCAGGCCCGTTCCGAAACCCACTTCTAAAATTTGGATGGATTTCTTTTTTGAAGCCAAGGGCATTAATCCGTTGGCAATAAACACATGAAGCGCTTCTTGGACACTTCCATGCCTGGAGTGATACGTTTCGTCGAGCTCAGGCAGATACAACGTTGGTGAGCCGTCGGCCGTTTTAAGAATTTCAATTTTCATTGCCTACAACTTTCTAATCAAGTACAAGCCATCTCTGATTGGCAATAATACTTTTTCAACGCGGCTATCTTGGCTGATTTTTAAATTGAGATCGCGCAACAAGACGCTGTCTTTGTCTTGGTGTTTCTCATCAAGTACTTTTCCGGACCACAATACATTGTCGATCAAAATAAAACCACCCGCACGCAGTTTTTCAAGTGCTTGTTCGTAGTACAACGGATACTGCTGTTTGTCGGCATCGATAAAAATCAAATCAAACAGGACATCAAGTGAAGGAATCAATTGAGCGGCGTCGCCAATTCGGTAATCAATTTGATCAAAAAAAGCAGATGCAGCAAAATAAGACCGCACGCGTTGTTCCAACTCTTCATTGACGTCAATCGTAAAAAGTTTACCTCCAGGCTGAAGCCCTTCGGCCAAGCAAAGCGCAGAATAACCTGTATAAGTACCAATTTCAAGGATATTTTTGGGCTGTAAAAGCTTGGAGAGCATACTGAGTACACGCCCTTGAAAATGGCCGCTGAGCATGCGCGGCTGCAATACTTCTAAATGCGTTTCGCGGTTAATTTGAGCTAATAGCGACGATTCTTCTGAGCTATGTTGCGTCACATAAGTCTGTAATTGTGCAGAAATGAATTCCATGGATAGTTTCTATTTGCACAAAGATAGGTGAAGCTCGGCGCATTTTTCTAAATTTGTAGCTTCAGATAATTCAAATGACTGTATCCGCAATTCGACAACAATTTTTCGACTTTTTTCAAAGCAAAGGACATCAAATCGTCTCCTCGGCGCCAATGGTCGTGAAAAACGATCCTACCCTGATGTTTACCAATGCCGGCATGAACCAATTCAAGGACTTTTTCTTGGGTTACCAAACACCTACTGAACGCCGGGTGGCCAATTCTCAAAAATGCTTGCGTGTGTCCGGGAAGCACAACGACCTCGAAGAAGTCGGTGTAGATACCTATCACCACACCATGTTTGAAATGTTGGGTAACTGGTCCTTTGGCGATTACTTCAAAGTAGAAGCCATCGGTTGGGCTTGGGAGCTGCTCACCGAAGTATACCGCATTCCCAAAGAGCAACTTTACGTCACCGTTTTCGAGGGCGACGCCAAAGACGGCGTTCCACAAGACCAAGAAAGCATTGCAATCTGGCAAAAATACATCGACACCGACCGCATCATTCTCGCCTCCAAAAAAGACAACTTCTGGGAAATGGGCGATACCGGACCTTGCGGCCCTTGTACCGAAATCCATGTCGATTTGCGCAGTCCAGAAGAACGCGCCAAAGGCGATGGTAAGGCGTTGGTAAACGCAGACCATCCGCAGGTCATTGAAATCTGGAACAATGTTTTTATGGAGTTCAACCGCAAAGCCGACGGCAGCCTAGAACCGCTTCCATCCAAACACGTTGACACCGGTATGGGCCTCGAGCGCTTGGCCATGGCACTACAAGGCAAGCAATCCAATTACGACACCGACCTCTTTCAGTCCCTGATTCAATTTATCGCTGGCAAAGCCGGTGTTCCGTATGGTCAAAAAGAAGAGACCGACATCGCATTGCGCGTCATTGCCGATCACATCCGGGCTATTGCCTTCTCTATTGCCGATGGCCAGTTGCCTGCCAACAACGGAGCAGGCTATGTCATTCGCCGTATCTTGCGCAGAGCCGTTCGCTACGGTTACCAAACCCTTGGGCTCAAAGAGCCGTTCCTTTGCGACCTTTCCATTGTGCTCGGTGAGCAAATGGGAGCGCCATATACAGAGCTGCTCTCACAAAAAGAACTGATCTACAAGGTGATCAAAGAAGAAGAACTCAGTTTCTTTAGAACGCTAGAACTCGGTATCAAACGCATCGAGGATCTCATCGGACAAGTTCAATCTGCTGGTAAAAATCAAATCACGGGCGCTGCTGCCTTTGAACTCTACGACACCTACGGCTTTCCACTAGACCTCACCTCCCTGATTGCCAGAGAAAACGGACTCAGCATCGACGAAGCGGGCTTTGAACAAGAACTACAAATTCAAAAAGAGCGCTCCAGAGCAGCCACAAGCATTGAAACCGACGACTGGATGCAAGTGCATCCTGATGTCAGCACCACCTTTATTGGCTATGACCAAAAAGTGGCAAAAGTGCAGCTCATTAAGTACCGAAAAGTAAGCCAAAAGGGCAAAACGTTTTACCAGCTTGTTTTGAATCAAACGCCTTTCTATGCCGAAGGCGGCGGCCAAATTGGCGATAGCGGTGTACTTTTCAATGATACCGATCGGGTTGTTATTTTCGACACCAAAAAAGAAAATAACCTTATTGTGCATCTGGCCACAACCTTACCCACAGATTTAACCGGAACTTTTGAGGCACAAATCGATTTAGCCAAGCAACAACACACCGCTAAAAACCACAGTGCCACACACCTACTCCACCACGCCCTGCGCAGTGTATTAGGCACACACGTCGAGCAAAAAGGATCTTTGGTCACCGACAAAGCGCTGCGTTTTGATTTCTCGCATTTTTCGAAGGTAACCGACGAACAACTTGCCGCCATCGAAGCACAAGTGAACGCCGCCATTGCGGCAGCACAGCCGCTGATAGAAAACCGTGCACTCGATCTAGAAAGCGCCAAACAAAAAGGTGCCATGGCCCTCTTTGGCGAAAAATATGGCGACACCGTTCGCGTGATTGAATTCGGACCATCTGTAGAGTTATGCGGGGGTATTCATGTGTCCAATACCAACCAAATTGGCATATTCAAGTTGGTTTCAGAAAGCGCAGTTGCTGCCGGCATCAGACGCATAGAAGCCATTACAGGAGCGGCCGCCATGGACTACTACAAGCAAAAAGCCGCGCAACTCGAACAAATCGAAGATTTACTCAAAAAACCAAAAGATATTGTAAGGGCCATCGAAGCGCTTCAGCAGAACAACAATTCCCTGCAAAAAGAACTCGAGCGCTATGCCAAACTACAAGCGCAGCAACTCAAAAATGAATTGAAAAAAGAGGTGAAGGCAGTCAACGGGTATCATTTATTGATTCAAGAAATCAATACAGACGCCGCCAGCGCCAAAGACATCCTCTTTCAATTGCGTCAAGAATTTCAGCCGTTTGTAGGCATTTTAGCCAATAAAGAAAACGACAAATGTGGACTCACGCTCTTGCTCGATGAAACACTCGCTGCTCAAAACAATTGGAACGCAGCCCAATGGATCCGAGAAACTGCCAGCCTGATTCAAGGCGGCGGCGGTGGGCAGGCCTCCTTTGCCAGTGCAGGTGGCAAAAACCCTGCTGGCTTGGCTGCAGCACTCAGCGCGCTTCAAAATAAACTCAGTGGCCAATAAAAAAATACTGATCATTACTTATTACTGGCCCCCAAGTGGCGGCACAGGCGTACAACGCTGGCTACATTTTAGTCGGTACCTGGAAGAACTCGGCTGGGAGCCCATCATTTATACACCCTCGAACCCAGAAGCGCCCGTTCTTGACGCAGCGCTGCTCAAGCTCATTGGTCCGAAGACCAAAGTTCTGAAGCAACCCATCTGGGAGCCCACCCAACTCTACAAAAAACTGAGCGGTCAAAAAGACAAGCAACTGCACACCGGTTTTCTTTCGCAAGAAGGACAAAAAAAAGGCGGCCTTCTTCAGCGCCTATCGATGTGGCTACGGGCCAACCTATTTATTCCAGACGCCAAAATGGCCTGGATACGTCCATCGGTGCGTTTTCTGACCAAAGAACTAAAACAGCACCCGGTGGCTGCCATCATTTCTACAGGGCCGCCCCACTCTTTGCACCTCATTGCCCGTCAGCTCAAACGCCGCACAAATACGCCCTGGATAGCCGATTTTCGCGACCCCTGGACACAAATTGATTGGTTTGAGCAACTTCCTTTGAGTCGGCTTGGCTTGCGCTTGCATCAAAAATTGGAAGCCAGTGTATTCAAAGAAGCCGACGAACTGATTGTGGTGAGCCGAGATATGCAGGCTCAGATGCAGCAACGCGCGGGTCGGCAACCAAAACTCATTTCTAATGGATACGCCCCAGAAGATTTCGCTGACTTTAAACTGCAGCCAGACCCGCATTTTACGATTTTACATACGGGTTCCATCAACAAAGACCGCAACCCAAGCGCTGTTTGGCAAAGTTTGGGTGCCTTTGTCAAGGCCAACCCAGATTTTGCAGCCCAGCTGCGCATTCGCTTAATTGGCGCCTTAGATGCCCGTGTTAAACAAGACCTACAAGCAGCCGACTTACTGCCCTATACCGACTTTGAAGATTTTGTGCCGCATGAACGCGTGATAGAAGCGCTTTCTTGTTGCAGTCTTTTGCTG
>VFQT010001597.1_pt1 | contig 26631 bp, 15 predicted proteins | sample 3512381 | NCBI WGS metagenome assembly VFQT01 (sample SAMN10412376, study PRJNA504923) | tailings metagenome | isolation source: Relicate 2 Philex TSF3 active mining site | place: Philippines: Tuba, Benguet | collected 2017-08-29
CGCTCACTGCTGAACCAACCGAACCAGTCACTCCGAACGCTCGTACCGGTGGTGGTGGCAAAGGTGGCGGCGGTGGCAAAGGCAAGGAAAAAGGGAAAAAAGGGGCTGAAAAAACAAAACCGCCCCGCAAAAACGCTTCCGAATAAGCATGTCAATTCACCGACGGTTCCGGCCTGCTTCCCGGCCGGCATCGCCCCCGAGCGAACGTATGGAGAACAGTAAACGAAAAATCCGCCGGGAATTTTCTTGCATTTTGTTCGCCGTCTGATCTCCAGGCGGCAATCCCGGCTCCAGTGCTGATTTGCATCTGCCCCCGTCGCACCCGATGATACGGACTCCTTTCCAGGAGATTCCGATGCTGCAGCTTCCTGCAAAACTCATCGCACTGCTCTGCGTTTTTCTGACCGCCACGGCAGCCGCCGGGGACCTGTGTATCCTGCAGGAACCACTCGGGCAGTCATGGCACAATGAGCTTATCACCATTCCTCTCAGCCCTGCTCAGCTGCAGTCGCTGCAGGATCAGCACGTGCTGGTCGGACCGGACAATCGCATCATTCCACACCAAATCGTGACGAGGCCACCAGGACCCACCGTCGCCTTTCAGATCTCACTGCAACCCGACCAGTCCCTCACGCTGCGCCTTGTGCCTTCCGGCACAGCCCTGCCAGCCGCCGCAACCAACTCCGCCGCTCCCCGCATCAGCGAACTGCCCGACCGCATCATCCTTGAAAACTCCGTTGCCGGCGTGACTCTGCTGAAATCAGCCACAGGCAAACAGTCCCCCCTGAGCTCATTCATGACACCCTCCGGACACTGGACGCAGCCCGCCACTCTGACCACCGTCCGCAAAATCATCGACTGCAAATGCCGCATCACGGCCCGCGGGCCGGTATTCGTCGAAGCGCACTTTGAGGCCCGGTTCGAAGGCGACGGACAGTGGACCGGCACCTGCCGAGTGCTCGCGGGAGAACCTGTCGTGCTGATCGAAGAATCGCAGCAGCTTGATCCCGGCGGCGAACTCGTGGTGCCCCTGACCGGCGACAAATTTCAACCCACGCACCTGCTGCACCGCTTCGGCAAAAGTGATCTCGGACGGCTGGCCACGTGGCCATTGGCTGACGGCGAGGCCTTCCTGCTGGAGCCGTGGCTCCGATGGTGGATGAATGAGCGGCAGGGCAACTGGTTTGCCCTTTATTCAACCACTGCAGAGCGCATGCTGATGGTGGCCGCACTGACTCCCTCCCGCTGGCGACAACCAGCGGATCCAGCCGTGTCACCCCCACCGCTGCAAATGCCTCCACAGGCCTCAGCAGTATGCCGCCAGCAGCAGCTGACGTTGTATTTTCCGCTGGGCGCCGGCAGCCGCTCGTGGATGGTCGCCTGCCCGCCGCAGCTCAGTTCCACGGCACTGCTGGACTCAAACAACCTGTCCATCACCCCGGATTGTCAGCAACTGGTCATCCGACATGGTGACTTTCCCTTTGATCAGGTCCGCCAATGGGTGCTGGACTGGCCGGGTGACCACGACAACTACCCGCGTCTGTTTCTGAGTCGCGGCAGCCTGCAGCAGCTGCGGTCCTCATTGCCCCAGGACCCGGCTGAGGTCCGTCGCTGGACGTCGCAGCAGCCCATCGACAAGTACAACATCGAAGCACCATTGCGAGCGTGGTTTGCCAGTCAGGATTTACAACTGGAAGCGGCTCTGATCGCGCGCTGCGAAGAATGGCTGAACGCCGTCATCATCGATGCCCTGCTGAAGCAGCATGGAAAACCTGCCCCCGGAGTCGCACCGCACAGCCAGAGCGTTCTGCTGCTGCCCGCGCTGAACCTTGCCGATGCTGTCCTGTCGGCACCCAGCCTCACTCCGGCTCGTCGCAAACGCATCCTCGCTCAGCTGGCATTTTTCGGCTATGCCGTCAGTCGTGATGACTACTGGTCAGTCGCCCGGGGCTACTCAGCCAATCCCAATATGACGACCACCGTTTCCCTGTACCGCACTCTTGCCGCCTCCCTGATCCCATCACACCCGGCCGCCCGACAATGGGCTGAGACCGGCCTGCAGGAGCTGCAGCGTCAGCTGCGAGACTGGTCGGATCCCGACGGTGGCTGGCTGGAAGCTCCGCACTACGCCATGGTCTCGCTGGACCATATGGTCGGAGCCTTCCTGATGGCGCGGAACAATGGCTTTAGTGACAGCCTGCACGATCCTCAGTTGAAAAAAGTCTTCGAATGGCTGGCTCAGATCTCCACTCCCCCGGACAGTCGCACCGGGGGTTTTCGACGTTATCCGGCCATCGGTCATACTTATCACGGTGAAGGCACAGGTATGTTTGGCATCATGGCCGGCCTGTGGCACGAAAGTGATCCGGAATTTGCCGGGCGGATGCAATGGATGTATGAGCAGCATGGGAAACAGCCCATTGGTCTGTTCGGTCCCTTCGGCACATTCAGTGGCTATCGCAGCCTGCTGCTGTCCCATTCCGTGCAGCCCATCCCCATGGAACTCACCAGCCGCTGGTTCCGCAACACGGGAGTTGTGCTGCGGAGTCACGCAGGAACAGAACGCGAATCCTGTCTGACACTGATCGCCGGACCAAACCACGAACACTACGACAATGACTCCGGCAGTATCACCCTCTGGGGCCTGGGCCGAGTCCTTGCCGATGACTTCGGTTATGTTGGAGCGCACCCGGCAAAGTTCCACAGCCTGCCTGAGTGGTCCGGCATCCAGCCAGCGAACGGGCCGCCCTCTGTCATGACAATCCAGCAGTTCGCCTCGGGCAGACACCTCGACTATGTCAGTGGAATTCGCGACGGCTGGCGGCGCGAAATCGCGTTTCTGAAGAACCCGCAGCCCGCGGGAAATGTGGGTTTCCTGCTGCACGATCAGTTGCCGCCACCCGTCTCGGGAACCTGGCGACTCTGGCTGACCGGTGAACGCCTCGAGCTGCCGGGCTCCGGACGGGCGGTGCTCATCGGGCAGGACGATGTGGACCTCGAAATTTACTTCTGGCCCACCACGACGCGGCTTACCTCAGAGCCGGGCGAAGCCCAGGGCATGGTTCGGCGAAACGGAAAAGAGGAGCGTCAGACTACGAGGCAACTGGCCCTGCAGGCCGAACTGCAGGCCGGCGGTCATGTCTCCGCCTTTCTCTGGCCTCGCAAAAAACAGACAGCACCGCCGGAGGTCCTGTGGTTTGCCAATGGCCGTGGTGTGCAGGTCAGCGACACTGACGGCATCAGCTACCTCAGCCTGCCTGCCCCTGCGCTGCAGCAATCGCCTGACCGGCAGACGCGGTTCACCGGCGCGGCGGCAGCGGTGCACAAACAGGATGGCCGACTGCATACCACTCTGGCAGGAGCGGCCACTGTTTCTGCCTGGGGCCACACGACAACCAGTGCCGCAGTCGGCGTGACCGAAGACTCTGTGTCACTGCCTCGGAAATAAGTCTGCCCGCCAGCTCAGTCAGCCGCTGCTGTCGAATCCTTGTCAGTGCCTGCCAGCGGAACCGTGTTCAGCACCACACCGGGCGGCAGCGTTCGCAGGTGCAGATCACGCTGCGGAAATGCAATTGAAATTCCTTCGGCCGCAAATCGGTCGTGAATTGCCGCATGCAGTTCGGTAATGGCCTTCAGGCGGTGATCGAGATTTGGCAGGTAGCAGCGCAGCACCAGATTCAGGGTGCTGTCGCCAAAGCCTTCGAAACTGGCAATTGGTGCCGGATCCTTCAGCACCAGCGGGTTCGTATCCGCAATCTGCTGTAACAGCGCCAGAGCGGTTTCCGTGCGAGTCCCATAAGCGACTCCCACATTAATCAGTACCCGATTGACTCGATCTGACAGGGTCCAGTTCAGCAGTTTCCCGGTGACAAATTCCTTGTTTGGTACGATGAACTCCTTGCGATCCCAGTCGGTGATGGTCGTGGCTCGAATCTGAATGCGGGATACCGCGCCCGTCACGCCGTCAATCGTGACGATATCACCAATCCGCACCGGGCGTTCAAACAGAATGATCAGCCCTGATACGAAGTTGGCAAAGATCTCCTGCAGCCCGAAACCCAGTCCGACGGTGAGCGCCGCGGCCAGCCACTGCACGTTCTGCCAGCCGATCCCCACCAGACTGCAGGACACCAGTCCGCCGGTCAGCAGCAGCACGTACCGACTGACAGTGGTCAGTGCGTGGCGATTGCCGTGGTCCAGCGGCAGCCGCTGCAGCACCGACAACTCCAGCAGTGCCGGCATGTTGCGACTGGCCAGTACTGCCATAAACACAACCAGCAACGCTGTCAGCAAATTCCCCAGCGTCACCTGTTCCACTCGCGTCACTTCCCGAAATGTCTCCACATCCGCGCCGGGAATTCGTTCCATGGCGGAAATCACAACCGGCCAGAGCTCCACCCGACTCAGTACCTGCAGCGCCGGGAGTACCTGTCCCCAGATCAGCCAGACCGCCGTCAGAAACAGCAGCCCCACAGTGGCACGCAGCAGTCGCAGCATCTGCTGGTTCAGCAGTGAAATGTCGACTCGCGGAATTTCCACGGGCGGGATGGGGCTTGTTGGAGCCCCCTGCTGTTCGGCGTCCTTCTGTGCTGCCACTGCGGCTGCTCGCCGAGCCCGTGCCTGCCTGATCGCCAGGTTGCGACGGGCCTCCAGCAGCCATTTCATCAGGATTGTCCAGGCAATTGCAAATGCAGCCGCCATCACCAGCGTCATCTGCAGACGAAGCATCAGCTCGCGGGCTGTGTACTGATATCCCACAGATGCCAGTATCGCCAGCATCACTGGCGCCGCAACAGCCACTGAATACCACACCCAGCGCAGTCGAAAGACCCATGAATCAGGACTCGCACGCAGCAGGTCTCGAAGCACACTGCCATTCGGATCCAGCAGCGGACGCAGCAGCAGCAGCAGCAGCAGGCAGCGGATCAAAAACGCCAGTCGCCCGAGCGATTCGGCGCTGATCCCATCTCCCAGCTCGTCCGCAACCACAACACAGAATCCGAGCGGCAATCCCAGCAGAATGTACGTCTGTAAACCGGCGTGCAGACTCTGACAAACCGCGGACGGCCACTCCAGACAATCCTCAGCCACGCCGTTTCGTCGACACAGGCGGCGAAAAAAATCCAGCACCAACAGAGCAGAACCCCAGTACAGAAAACCCTGCTGCAGTGCACCAGCCAGCGGAGCATCCGCCTGCCCCAGTCGGTATGCCGCAAAGCCCGGCACCAGTGGCCAGGCGGCTGATGTCAACAGTGTCAGCCCCATCGTCGCCAGCATCGTTGGCAGCAACGCACGCCCCTGCTTCTGACGCTCAGCAGCCAAACCTGCTGAAAATGCTCGAATCCGGCTCTGAGATCCGGCAATTGCCAGAAACAGCACGAGGCCCGCCAGATACTGCAGCCAGCTCGACGACAGGTCCTCCATCAGAAACAACACCAATCGGGGCCAGTCCTCAGATGCCCAGAACTGCTGAATTGCCTGCCAGGTTTCGCGAAAAATCAAACCATTCAAAGGCTGAGAACTGCGAATCCACAGCACTCGCTCATCAATATACTCACGAAAACTTGTCGCAGTCGAATCCAGACTGCGTTCCGAAATGTCCAGTTCCCCAAGCGTTTGCAGGCACGCGTCGTAGTCAGCCAGCAGGTTGTCCAGATACTGGCGCTGGTCCAGCAGCAGTTCCTGAGTCATCTCGCGCAGCGGTGTCTGCAGCGAGGCACCAGCACCGATCTGTGCCAGTTTCAGATCGACCTGGTTTTCCATATCCCCCAGCATCGCACGCTGATCTTCCAGCTGCATCTGCTCCGCCTGCAGACGCACAATCTCAGCCTCCACATCACCAAATCGACGGCGATACGCAGCCGCATCCGGTATCTGATTTTTCTCACTGCGCAGCAGCAGTCCCATAGCTGTCGTCAGTCCCGCACGCAGCTCTTTGGCCTGCACCCGACGAAATCGCTCCTCCAGAGACTTCAGTGCTGCCGACGTCAGCTGCAGCGCCGCTGTCTTCGTTTCCAGAAACTCCTGAATCTCCTTCCGCCGCAATGTGAGCTTCGAATTGTCCTCTGCCAGAGTTTTGAGTGTGGGATGAGCATTCCGCAGCTTCTCGCGGGCTTCCTGAGTCTGTCGTGCACTTTCCAGCCGACGAGCCTCAGCCAGCACTGTCTGCCACGCCTCCATCCGCTTCTCTGCCGTGTTCCGCACCCTGATCAGCAAATCACGCTGCAGCGGATAAAGCTCACTCAGAGCGTCATAGCCGGCCTGCTCCGCACGCAGCAGCTCCAGTTGACTCTGCAGCAGTTCCACCAGCGTCTGCTGCTCCAGGCGACGCGCCTGAGTCAGCAGGGGCAGTTCGCCTTCCGGAGCACCGGCGGCCAATGCCGCCTTCGCTTCTTCAAGCTGCTGACGCGTCATCTCAATCAGCGCCGGCATTTGCGGCTTCCGCTCCGTACGCACCCGGGCTCGGGTCTCCCAGGCCTCGAGGTTCCGCCTCGCTTCTGCCGCACGCTCGTCATCCGCCTGCCGCAGCTTGTCCAGTTCAGCCACCGCCACCATCGGATCAACGCCCGGATCTGCAGTGACAGGATTCTGAGCCAGTTGCTCCCTGATCAGTGTCAACTGGGCAGGGACTCCCTCACGCTCAGCTCGCAGCTCCGCCAGCCGACGATCAGCATCAGCCTTCTGCTGGACCTGCTCCGTCGCTCGCTGAAAATGTTTCGCCAGACGGTTGCGCACGTCCTCCGCCAGATCCGCCACCTTCTCCGCCGCCGCTTTCTGCGCCGCAATCGACTCCACCGTGACCGTGGGCGACGCTGCCACCGCAGGCTCATCCGGTTTGCCGCCGGGCCCCACAGAATTGACAGCACCCGCCGCCGGATCCGTCTTCCCCTTACCCTCCTGAGCACTGCGAGCTGCCAGCAGTGTCATGTTGCCGGCAGTCACGACACTACTCTGCTGCGAAGCTCGAGCCCCCCCGCCGGATCCCGAAAACTGCAGATACTCGTCCCACGAAACCTGCTGAATCGCACCGGCGGACACGACACTTGCAGTACGCACAACAGTGCCCGGCAACGGATCGGACACGGACACCCGACTGTGCAGGAACGGCGCTGGTTCAGGTGCAAATGGACTGCTGAACAGAATTCGAGGCCCGGCCGAGCCGTCGTCCGGAACACTCTGTCCCGCTGCACGCGACTGTACCGCCAGTCCCACCACGACCAAAAGCAACGCGGCCAGACAACGGGCAAACGATCCACGTTCGCCCGGTGTCCTGTCACTGCAGATCATTTTTCCTGACGGCTGGCTCATGGGCCGTATGCTACGACGCGCCAGCGTTTTCACTCAACGCCAGTTTTCCGGGCGTAATTCGCCTAAACCTCCGACACTCGCCCCGTTATCCCGGCAAATGTCTCGGTTTCCACGCCCAATCGCTGCAACATTGACACGAACAGCTGTGACAATGGACGGTCCTCGTGCGTGACCTCTTTCTGCCACGGCTCGCGACCACCCTCCCAGGCTCCGCCCTCGGGCTTCGCAGGTCCAAAATTCAGGTACCGCCCGTGCTCAAATCCCATCCCGCGACCACCCGCCAGCACCAGCGGATAATTCCGCGACAGGTGGAACGCACTGGATGCCGATCCGAACAGACACACCGTGTTGTCCAGCATGCTGCCCTGACCCCCTGGCTCCTCGGTCGTTCGCAGTCGCTCGAGAAATCTCCCGTACTCCTCCATCAAAAATGCACAGTAAATCCCGAAGTTCTGCCAGCCACCGGGCTCCTTTGTGTTGTGAGTCAGCTGGTGCGTCAGGTTGAACCCCACAGCACGCGCCAGATAATCACTGATCCCGACACCATTCTCGCGGCCAATCTGCCAGGTGGCGACTCGAGTCGTATCGGTGCGAAATGCCAGCCAGATCAATTCATACATCGTCTGCAGAAACTGTCGAGGCTCCTCCGGAGTCGTCTCCAGTTTCAGATGATCAGCCTCCACCTTCGGCAGCGGTGTCTGCACCCACTTCGCGGCCTTCTCGACTCGCTGCTCCGTCTCACGCACCGCCTGCAGATAATCCTCCAGACGCTGCTGATCTCCCTGTGAAAGCGTTCGCTGCAGTGAACGCGCGTCTTCCAGCAGACTGTCCAGAGCACTGCGACTGACAGCCAGACGCCGGCCCGCGTCCGCGTCTGCCTGAACAAACAGCATGTCGAAAATTCGTTTTGGACGGTTGTCCCCCGGAATCGCCCGGCCCTGGCGAGTAAATGACATCGTATGCGTGCCCCGCGGCGTCCCCGTGCCGCCGTCCGTCGACAACACCAGTGATGACACGCGAGTCTGGTCGCCGACGTGCGATGCAAACTCCTGATCCAGTGAAATCGAATTCACGTAATCGCCCGAGGGCCCGGTGGAAGCACCAGTCAGGAATTGATCTGCATTGGAATGACCGTGAATACTGCGGGCTGCCGGATGAGAAAAACCGGACAGCACAGTAATCTCAGACCGCAGCGGCTCCAGCGGCTGCAGACATTTGGTCAGCTGAAACTCTCGCCCGCTGCCGTGCGGAAACCACGCCCAGTCCTGGTACGCCGGATCCTCGGACAATGGCATTGGTACGCCATCCGGCTGATAGAAGCAGGCCAGACGCTTCACTCCGGTTCCCCCGCCGCCGTTGTCGGCCGCACGCACAGCGGAAGTCAACAGCGGCAACGACAGAGCAATCCCGCTGCCGCGCAGAAAACGACGCCGATCCAGTTCCGAAATTGACCGCTGCATGTTTTCGTCCTTCAGCCCGCTAACGACTCTGAAACAACTCGCTGGCACACAACAACTGAATCAAATCACCCAGGCCATCACCCTGCCGCCGCAACTGCCGGGAAATCGCATCCACCTGTCCTCGATCGGCAAACGTCAGGGGTCTGCCCAGAGCAAATGCTGACACTTTTGAAACAATCGCCGTCACAAACTGATCCTGACGCTCCTCCAGCAGGTAACGCTTCAGGCCCTCGGCGCCAGCCAGCACCCGCCGATTGTACAGTTCAGCCACCGCGTCCACAGGCTGGCCCTGCACCTGACTGCGTTTCGCTCCCACCGCGTCAAACTCTTCAAACGCAATCCCCCACGGGTCAATCCGGGCATGACACGAATAACAGGCCGGCTGACTGCGATGATTTTCCAGTCGCTGCTTCAGCGTCAGCTTCAGAATTTCCGGATCCGCCAGATCAATCACCGGTACCGCTGGTGGTGGTGGCGGCGGCGGATCATTCAGAATCCGCTCCAGCAGCCAGATTCCCCGCTTCAGGGGATGCGAATCCCGACCATCAGAATTCATGGCCAGCAGGCCGGCCTGAGTCAGTAAGCCGCCTCGCCCCAGCTCCAACGGCAGACTGACACGACGAAATCCTGTGCCGGACTGCTGCGGCAATCCATAGTGCCGCGCCAGGCGCGGATCCACTACGGCATAGTCACTGTGCACAAAATCCAGCACGCTGCTGTTCGATACCAGCACCTCGCGGAAATAATGTCCCGGCTCCTGCTGCATCGACTGCTTCAGTGCCGGATCAAATCGCGGATAACGCTCATTATCCACCCGCAGGTAATCCAGCAGCTGCAGCCCCAGCCACTGCCGCACAAACTGCTGCGACATCCGCTCCGAACGCGGATCAGCCAGCATCCGCTGCACCTGCTGACGCAGCTCCGCCGGCTGCAGCAATGCACCGCTGTCTGCAGACTGCAGCAAAGCCTCATCGGGAATACTGCACCACAGGAATGTCGACAGACGAGACGCCAGTCCATGACCGTCCAGCCGCATTCCCCGCTCACCGCCGGTTTCCACCAGATACAGAAACCTGGGTGACGCCAGAATCGACGCCAGCACCTCCAGAATCGCCTCCTGAAAGTCCGCACATTCCGGTCGCACCGCATGAAACAAAGCCACTCGCGCCTGCACGTCAGCCGGCTGCACCCGCCCACGCCACGCAAGTTTCATAAAACGTTCCAGAACCACAGTCGCGGCTGCCGCCTCGTCCAGATTCTCCGGCACCTCCAGCAATCGACGATGCGACTCAGGCGGCCACACCGGCCACGCCGATGACGTCACCTCCACATAATCAATCTGCACCGGCACATTGTCCAATGAGCCATTGATGATCCGCAGCAATTCGGAAGGACTGGGAGTCTCACCCATCTTCGCCGTGCCACGCACAAGATTGCGAGGCTCAATCTCGCTCAACTCCACACGCCATTCATACCAACCTGGCTGCTCAGCCGTCGCTGCCACAATCGGCTCATAGGTACTGGCACGCATGGAGGCCTGTGAATCATTGCTGGCCTGCCAGCCAAACTCCAGCTGCAGAGTCGCCGGTATGTCCCTGCCTGGCTCCGACTCAGAACGCCACGCTCGGACTCGCACCAGCAGCGGACCGGCATCCGGCAGTCGATCGCCCAGCTCCACAATCAGCCGCTGCCCCGGACGAACCTCGGCCACACGACCACCTGCTGCCGGAACTGCAGGCAAAGCATCCAGCGCTGGCCACGCATGCTGCGCACCGCCATAACCCCACCTAATCCCCGTCCGTAATCCCGTCTGCCGATCCAGATACTGCAGACCTCCAGCACGACTGTGCTGCTTTTGAAACTGCTCCAGTGCCTGCTGCAACGCCTGAGCATCCGAGGCATGCTGCTCTCGCAGTTTCTGCTGCTGACCGTCCAGGCCAGCCCATTCGTCCGCAGATGCCTGATGCATCGAGGCTGCCCAGAACAACGACTTCGGCCGATCACCATGCACCACGGCACGCCGCAATGCCCCGCGAAATACTTCCCGCGACGCCTGGAGTTGACTCACCGACATCTGCAGCAGCTCGGCACTGTTCTGAAATCCATCCTTCGACACAGGTTCCGGCGGCAGATCCTTCGCAAAATCCCAGGGCAATCCCAGCAGATCCTGCAGGGCATAGTTGATCTCATACCGCGTCATTCGACGAAAGGCGGACTGCCCGGCCTGAGACCGCTGCACCTGCGCCGCTGACAACAGCTCACCCGATAACCACTCGACAATCTGCGTGCGATCAGCAGCCGACAGTTCAGATTCCCCTGGCGGTGGCATCTCGTGCTTGCTGACCACCGCAGACACTTCCTGCCACCACGAGACATCCGGACCATGCAGCAGATCAGGATTGAGCGTGTCGATCCGAATATTACCCTCCTGCTGGTCCGGACCATGACACTGCACGCAGGCACGCTGCAGCACCGGGGCAATTTGCTCACGGAACGTCGCCAGGTCCGCCTGAGGTGCGGACTGAGTGGCCTGCGGAGCAGCACCTGTGAGCAGCAGCGACTGAGCCAGCCCGTGCTGACGAGCCTGTGTCAGAGTTCGTACGTCGCTGTCCTCACCGGCGAACACGTCCGAGCACAACAGGCAGCACGCCAGCAGGCCACTGAACAGCCGACAACAGGGCAGCGGACAACAGGGCAGCGGGACCGACAAACGCAGCATCTGCAGAATTCCGCCGGGAATGTGGAAGGAGGAGGGCATTGGTGGAGGGAAGGTTCGTGAAGCCTACCACCGCTGCCCATTCCGGGCAATCAGAACCCGTCGGCAGAAATGCAGTTAGGGAAAATTACCAGGCATCCGTCAGCTCATTCCGGTAAGCCTCCGACATCCGACGGTGCGCCCGGGTAATCTCAGAGACCAGCTTCAGCACCAGTTCACGATCGCCCTCCTCCACTTCATGCTCCAGCAACTCCAGCTTTTCCCGCACAATGCGAGTCTTCCAGCGGTGGTAGTCACTCAGGGAACCCCGCCGCAGCCACGCCCCCACCTCCATCCGCCGAGTCCAGTCGTCATAACGCTCCGACCAGTACTTTGTCTCCGCATGATCCAGACTCAAAGCCGCACTCAATGCCCCAATACGCGCATCCGTCATCGCGTCCAGACTTTCCGCAGGAGCCGGATAGGCCGCATAACACCCCGCCACACTCAGCACCACCAGGCCGCTCAGAGACAAGGCACCCAGCACCGACGGCGGGATCACAAGATCAAATCTGCCCGCCGGTCGCGTCGGCACCGGCTTGCGGATCCACGCCTCCAGTCGCCCGCGACGATCCGCCACCCGCAATACCACACCCGCTGCCGCCAGCAGCCCAACCAGCATCAGCGGCCGATACTGCCAGGGCGCCAGGTCACGGGACAGCCTGTCACGCAGCGCCTGCAGCGGATTGGGTTCGTTCCCGGAGAATGGCCGACAGTAGATATCAAACGCATGCGTGTGTCCCGCAGGCTCCACATCCGTCGGAAACAGCGGATCCTGAACTCCGTACGCCAGCGGCAACAAAACCACCAGTACCAGCAGCAGCCAACCGGCCGCACGCTTCCAGCCGAACTCAGCCACTGACCAGCCAATCAGCCCAGGATTCGTGCCCGCTCCCAAAATCAGCAGAATAAAAGCGGCCCCCACGGAATTGGCATGCTGAAACATCATCCCGAGCTGCGACATTGCCAGCATCGGAGTCGCATAGACGGGGATCGACAACAGCATCATCAGCAGCGGAGCCATCGCGTTATCCGCATTGAATGAATGCTGCAGACTGTTCTGCGGCAGCACAGCACCCAGCACTCCCACTCCACACAGTCCCAGCAGCAACCAGCCTCCGGATGCACCACTGGCCTCACGCACTGTCACCGAAAACAAGGCCGCCATCCGCTGCAGCCCGAATGCCACCACCGGTTCGGCTGCCGGTTCCTCAATGACCTCCGGAAACAACCAGTCATAAACCAGCCCCGCTGCAGTCACGATAATCAGGGAACAAAAGGCAAACGTCAAAATCGCCACAGGCTCCGACAGCGTCAGTCCATACAACAGCGACAGCGGATTGAACAGCGGACCGGACATCGCAAACGCCAGCACCGTCCCTCCCCGGATTCGCGCACGCCGCAACTCCCGCACCACCGGTATCACGCCGAGGGAACAGACCGGCAACAGCATCCCCAGAAGCCAGGCTCGCAGCAGGGCACTGCGAGTCCCCTCGCCGAACAGTCGTCGAGTCCCCGCGGTGCCGAAAAATGTCCGCAGCACTGCAGTCGTCATCAGGCCGGCCAGCACAAACGGTGATGCCTCAGTCAGACTGACAAACGCCCGATAAAAGAATCCAGGTATCATCATCGCGTCCATCACGCTCTCTCCGCCACACTGCCGGTCACTCACTGCCGCCGCACAACCGCTGCACACTTCAATCAACTGTTCAGCCACGCCCGCTCACGGTTCCCCTCGCGCATTGGGATCACGCGAGCTCAGCACCAGCTCTCGCAGCCCCTGCAGCGATTTCCCCACCCGCTCTGCCCGATCCCCCGACAGTACTCCGCCACCGGCCAGCTCCGGCTGCAGTTGCCGTGCAAGATTCACCGCGCGGTCAAAATCCTGACGCTTCAGCTCACTGTCCGCCGCAAACTCCGGAATCCAGCCAGCCAGATCCTGCAGCTCCGAATCGTCACCAGGGGCAGTACCCGCCGCCTGATGCCTCGTCACCCGCTGTTCAATGTCAGATACCAATTGTTCGTAACTGCCTGGACGATGCGGCGGAAACTCATGATGAGCCTCCTCCTCACCCTCCAGTGCCGACGGTCCACAGCCCGCCACCAGCGGCGAGACCAGCACCAGAAGCGACAGCCTCCACCACATCCGCCGCGGCAGCACTGACCTGGCAGCTACCCGGAAATGCACGCCATTCATCATCGATACTCCGGCAGAGATGTGCCTTCCAGAATTTCCTGAACCACCGTTCGCGCCCGCGAAGTCTCCAGCCCCAGACGCACACTCAGCACCGGAAATGCCGTGTCCTGAATGTCATCCGGCACCACAAATCGACGCCCCGCCAGCCACGCTCGCGCCTGCGCCATCCGCAGCCAGATCAGCAGGCCCCGCGGACTCAACCCCAGACTGACTGACGTGTGCCGACGAGTTTCACCGGCAAGCCGCACCAGATACTCACGCACCGGCTCCGCTGCACTGACCCGCGCGACACTCTGCTGCACCTCCGCCAGACTGCCCGCGGGCAGCACTTCCGCAGACGCACGCTCCACAGCCACCGGACCCAATGTTGCATCCAGCAGCATCTGCGACTCATCCGATGCCGCCGGATAGCCAATGCTCAGCTTCATCGCAAAACGGTCCAGTTGCGCCTCGGGCAGCGGATAGGTTCCATGCTGGTCCACCGGATTCTGAGTCGCGATGACCATGAACTGAGGACTCAGCAGATACCGCCGGCCGTCCACCGTCACCTGCCGCTCAGCCATCGCCTCCAGCAACGCACTCTGAGTCCGCGGAGTCGCGCGGTTCAGTTCGTCCGCCAGCAGGATCTCGGAAAACACCGGCCCCTCGCGAAACTCAAACTCATGGTTCTTCTGATTGAACAGACTGAACCCCGTAATGTCGCCTGGCAGCAGATCCGGAGTGCACTGGCAGCGCGAAAAACGCCCGCCCAGTCCCGCCGCCAGACTGCGAGCCAGCGTCGTCTTCCCCAACCCCGGAAGATCCTCCAGCAGCAAATGACCATTCCCCGCGAGGCAAATCAGCACCAGCTCAATCACATCGGACTTACCTCGCAACGCGGCATTCAAACGACGCCGCAACGGCTCAAACACCAACGGCCCCGCTGACTCCGCCTGCCCACTGGCCCCAGCCAGCCCCAACACCTCACCCGCCTGCATGCTCAATACCATCACAGAAGTACACCCTCCTCAACTCAATAACTTCCCACTTCCCACTGACACCTTATCCCCCCCTCGCCCCCGCAGGGGGAGAGGGGTCGGGGGTGAGGGGGCAAGCCCCCCGATGCCCCGCTCCCTCACCATCACAGCACCCGGCAACCGAACACCGAGCACCGAACACTGAACACTGAAAACCGAACACCGAAAAACAACGTCGCCCCTCAGCCGTCCTGCCGCTCCCGGGCCAGTCGCCGCAGGCCCCCAAAACTCAATTCCCGCAGCATCGCAGCATTCAAAACTGACAACTCCGACTCCTGCACCACACCCGCAAACTCAGCCCCACCGCCGTACATCGCAGCCTCAGCCAATCGCAGCACACGTCGCACTGCGACCACATCCAGCAGCGAAAGATGCTCCAGCCACCGAGCAGGTGAAACGTGGGGCGGTCGAGCCAGCCCGGCCAGCCGCAACCGACTGTCCACCAACCGCGCCGCCCGCAGCACTCGCTCACGCGCACCACGACCCGGAAAGACCCGCCACAGCAATGTCAGCACTCCGCACTGCACCCACCGACGCTGCACCCACACCACCGCCAGCAGCACAGTCCCCGTCAGCACCAGCAGCCAGTGCCGCAACGCACGCCGGTAACACCACCGCAAAAATGCGGCAATCCGCTGCCCGAGTGTCGGTGGAGGTTCCAGCAACGCATACCCCGGAGAGGGCTCAAGAGTCGCCCACGTCCCGCCACCCACGAAAACCTCACACCAGAAGTGCGAATCTTCAGCACGTACAAGAGTCTTTCGCTTTCGCGCATCGTAGTTCTGCGGATTCGCGTAAAACCCCGAAACCAGTCGCGCTGTGTATCCCAGACTGCGCAGCATCACCACCGCCGACGTCGCAAACAAATACTCCGGACCGCGCTTCAGCTGAAACAGAAAATCCTCCACCGGCAGCTCACTTGTTTCGTCCGGCAGCACATCCCGGTCCAGCACATACCCTTCACGCAGGCGTCGACAGATTTCGTCCACCTGAGCCATCCCGCGAGGCAGGCCCCCCGCCCACTCCACCGCCAGCCGCCCAATCCGCTCCATCCCGGCACCACCCGGCAATAACCGACACTCGGCGGATCGAGTCGTCTCGAAATGCAGGCCTGGATTCCGCCGCAGCTTCTGCGGATCAGCAACTTCCGACCGCAGATGAATGGCCGCCTGAGGCTCAAGACTGTCCCGCACCATCCGCACGATTCCCTCCTGATGCCAGGCAAACATGTCCGGCTGGTCAACGCGGTCGATGTGCAGCGCCCGAGCATCTGCGGGAGCCGGAATAATCGGGGATTTCAGCCCCAGTGGAGTCACAATGTGATAGTCCGAATACGATTCAAAATGCAGCCCGCGCCAGCTTGCAGGAATCCGAATCCACGGCTTGCCGGCATGATCACAGGTCGAGAAACGCAGCGACTCCTCGGGCTCCGGCAATGCCTGCCAGTCCCGACCATCAAACAGGTCATACAACTCCATGCGCAGATGCAGCGGAACTCGACCACTCACCGAAATCAGAGTTGCTGAGGAGATGGAACGGGCTCGGGCCTTTCTGGAGGATGAGTGCCGGCGATGCGTCGAAAATTCACGACCGGCTTCCTGCACAGAACTCAAACGCTGCTGCAGTGAAGCCATCAGCTCCGGAGGCAGCGCAACCGCACGCTGCATTGTTTTATTCCGCCGCACAGGCTCGTCAAAGGCATCGTTGATGACGTCATACAGCGAAGGTCGGTCAGACTCGGCAAACGGAGCATCCTCGATGGCACCAAAACTGCGGATGTCTTCCAGACCGGCCACCAGAGCATCCCCGTCGTTTACCCCGCCACGCGAAAACTCATCGTACTCCCCGTCGCCACCGGATCCCGGCAAATATCCCCGGATCGTACTGATCACCTGGGGACCAGCGCCGCCCGCCGCAGCCAGCAGCACCAGACCGCACAGCGGACCCGCCAGGGCCCACCGCAGCGGCATCCGGCTGCCCGAATCACGCAGCATCCGCGGACGCAGGCCTGACCAGTACGCCGCCACCAGCCAGCTCAGTGCCGTCACTGCAAACAGAGCTGTCGACAGCCAGGCGCGAGGGTCCCGGGTCATCGCGGAAGAAAAGATGCACAGCACAGCACCGATGAATACACTGAGCCGCATGCCGCCACGCTGACCAGCCGCCGCCAGCAGCAGCATCAGATTTTTCTGACTGTGCATCATCATCATCTCCAACGGACGCCCACTGCCCAGCAGCACCCGCTGCACAGGTTCCCACAGCAGACTCAGCACAAGCACCGAAATCGCCGCGACGGCGGTCAGAGTCCCCCTGTCAGCACGCTCCGGCAGATACCGCAAAAGTCGCCACAAACACACAGCCAGCAGCGACTCCACAACAATCTGCAGCCACAGCACCCACTCGCTGCGACCACCGTCCGCATCGGTGATCAGAAATGCCGAGGTCGCCAGCATCGCCAGCAGCATGGATAACATCCGCAGCACCAGCTCAGATCCCTCCAGCAGGGACGTGGCAGATCCGAACGCTGCGCCCGCCAGGGCCTGCGAACGGTCACCGACGGCGATCCGATCGAGGCGTCGCAGCCGGGGCATGATCAGCTCATCAACCGCCATGACACACCTCCCGCCACTGCCGCGGCAGATCCCGCTCCACACCCGCAAGACCCGCAACACCAATCCACACTCCCGCCACCGACACCCGTCCCTCACCCCCTGCATCCACACAGATCACTCGATTCCGCCACACCAGCTGCGGTGATTGCTGGATCGCTCGCGTCGTCGTGACCAGTATCACCTCATCCCCGGCACAGCCACTCAAACGCAGCCCCGCACCCGGCCCCCCAGGCCCGTCGGGCGACAGCCTCGCAGCCGAAATGGCGTCCATCTGCCGCCGAAAACCAACCACCGTCCCACCCGAACTCAGAACCTGCGTACCCACACGCACTTCCAGCTCACAGTCCTGACGATGCAGAGATTCACACACCTGACCTGCAACCATCCCCGCCAGCAACAGCGATCGATTGCAGCCCCCCGGTTGATCCGCTTCAACACTCTGCACATGACTGCTCAGAGAAGTGTCCAGCTGCAGGACAACTCGAGATTTTGCCTGAGACTGCCGCTCCATCGCAATCAGCTGCTGCTGACGAGCTGTCTGGATCCAGTGCACGCGACGCAGTGAATCCCCGCGACGGAAGGGGCGAGTCCCGAGGAGATCACCCGCATCACCCGGACGCTGCGAACTCACACAGTCGTCGTGCGTTTCGCGACTGACCACCTCCGGAACACCCCGCAGGTCGCCCTCGGCAGGCCACACAATCGCCGTGCCGCGACAGATCACGGATCGCCGCGCCCGAAACATGCCGAAGGGAAATCCCGTCTCCAGCTCAGGAGCCATCGATGGCCAAACACCATGCTGCGGCGGCACGAACGGCCAGGAAAACTCCACCTGCGATAACGCCGGAACCCGCCCCAGGGAAACGCCCCACAGCTCACTTCGATCGGAGCCAGCAGCCGATTCCGCACCCAGCCAGCTGTCCGCAGTGAAGCCTCGAGTCAATGACAGACCCCACGCCGGCCACGGTCGACGATTCAAAATCCTTAAACGTACCAGCAACGGCTGCCCGGCACGCCCGCGCTGCTGATCAAACGTCAGCTCACACTCCAGCCCACTCAACGAAAGTCGCGGAAAAATTCCCCCCACAACTCCCGCCAACAGCAGCACTGCGGTCACCAGCAATGCCGCCGGATTCAACAGCAACCCCACCACCAGCGAAAGCAGTAATGCCATCACCAGACACCAGAAAGGCTCCTTCATCCAGTACACAAATCGATTGAACTGCGGACAAAAGTCCGAATTCAGCGTCCGCTCAAGCCACCCAAGGAATACCCCTGCGCGCAACGACCGCCCAGAACCTGCGACGTCTGACATACACTGCCTCGCCAGTCCCCATTCGGACAGTACAGGCAGCCCGCCAGTTCAGCGAACAACAGTCACAGCCGACACACAGCCGCTCCCGAAGTACACAGACCGACAGAACTGCTTTGAGACCACGGAAGTCCATTCCGATCAGCAGCGCAACAAACGCAGTCTGAAATTCGGAACAGAACGCCTGTCACGCAATATGAGGTGACGGCGGGCCGCGAGACCTTGCGGAGGGAACAGCAGCCGAAACGGGATTCACCGACACAATGTCGCTGAATACCACCGTCGGCACTGGCAGCAGGCAGGGCTGCACTGACAGACCCTGCGGAGTAAACTTGAGGAACCAGTCGCACAGTCGACAATTCGCCGCATCGTGCCCGGAATGCGAACCCGATTGGTCAGATCGACCTCCCGCACAGGCGCCCGCTGCTCCAGCAGCCAACGATTTGCCCTGGTGCCGCAGACAGTGCTGACAACCAGCATGTCCGGCAGCATGTCCGGACGCATGTCCGGACGCGGCCCGAGCCCCCGCCTGACCCGCCACTGCAGCCTGAGTGGTTTTGGCATCCTGCGTGTCCACATGCACGCAGACACCAAGGTAGTCGGCGACCGCATGAGTACCAGCGTGACCCAGCAATGCCAGGGCACACCAGTAAATCAGCAGAAGTTTGCGGAATGCAGACATGTCAAAATGCTATGCGGGGCCGCGAGCAAAGAGCAATCAGGAGCGGGCAAAACCAAAGCGAATTACGATGAAAGATCGACGGGAGTTTGAGAAATCCGTCACAGAATTGTCGACTCCATTTCAGAACCGAGGTTTTCCATAGAAAAAACCGATTCTTCAAGCCTCGGTAACGCCAAACACTCGCCCATCACTGTCTGCCCGCCGGGGGATCCACTGCCAATTCAGACTCTGGCACCAGACGGATTTCCACGTCCAGTCCACGCAAATGACGGTCAAAGAAATTTCCCATCAACGTCATTACCGAGGGTTTGCTGAAGGCCGCTCCACCATGACCGGAACCCGGTAAAGTCTGCAGCCAGACCGGCACTCCCTTAGCCCGCAGCGACTCGGCCAGCTCGACACTCTGAGCATAAGGGACCAGAGCATCATGAGTTCCGTGCAGAATCAGCGTCGGAGGATCATCAGCCGTGATGTAGTGGACCGGACTCACCGCAGCCACTTTTTCCCGATCCGTCTCCAGATTCCCCCCAATCAGCAGCGCATACGGATCACTGTCCGAATTGAATTTGAAGATATTCCGGACGTTTTTGTCGTCCGCCGCCTGCTGCATGACCGTCGCAAAATTGGCCGGACCAAAAATGTCACACACACACTGGACGTCATCCGACTGATCCGAAAATCCCCCAATCTGCGGAAACGCCTTCGCACCACCCGCCGTGCCCACCAGAGCCGACAGGTGTCCGCCCGCTGAACCACCAATCACGCCCACCTTTTCCGCGTCCAGTCCATACTTCCCCGCGTGCCCCCGCAACCAGCGAATTGCTGCCTGACAGTCCTGGATCTGCGCCGGAAACACCGCTTTCTGACTGAATCGATACTCAATGCTGGCCACTGCATACCCGCGGTTCACCAGCACCAGAAACGGACACGGGAACTTGCTGCCCCCGCGCCACCCACCACCGTGAATATGCACAATCAAAGGCAATGGACCCGCAGCCGGCTGCTCCGGCAGATACAGATCCAGCTTCTGCGACTCATCACCGCCCTCCACATAGGCCAGATCACGCTCCATCCGCACGCCAGCCGGCAGCTTTGGAGCAGACTTTTCGTCGGCTCGGACACGACCCAGGCCACCGACTTCAGCTGCACAGACCAGCAACAGCAACGCCACAACAAACGCACGGCGCACCGACTTCAGCTTCAACCGGACTCCAAAACACATCTTTGCTGACCCCTTCCTGTTTCAGGCACAATGGATTGTCGCAGGCATCAATTTCGCACGACAGCAGGTTCAATTGAACCAGCACGGAACCCGCCACGGTGTTTCGAATCACTGCCCTGGTTTCGCCCCCGGCTCGCCACTCTTCGCGGCTTCCGCCTGCTGACGCCGAAAATCCCAGGGCGATACCGGTCCGGCCTCCGCCCACAATCCCAGCCGGCCGGCACGAGCCCTCTGTTCGGCCTCCGACAACTGCCGATTGTCCTTCGCAAATCTCACAAAATGCCACGCCCAGCCTCGCTCCACCAGTTCCACGTTCAGCAGCTTCTCATCCTGCCCCTCCGCCAGCCGCACAAACACATCACCAATGATCTGACCGGCACGGTCCTCTCCCTGAGTCACCACACGCAACTTCCGCCCTCGCAGCAACTGCTGCAGCAGCTCCTGCGACTCCTTGCCGAATGGCTGCTGCAGCTCAGGAGCATCAATGCCGTTCAGCCGAATCCGATGCTCACGACCATCCGTCGCCTTCAGCAGCAGGGCATCGCTGTCCGGCACGCCCAGGACTTCGCCGGCAAGCTCGGCCCCGCGAGCCAGCTCGCGACGGTATTCCATCAGCAGCCGCCCACTGCCCGCTCCCGCCGCAAACGCCTCCGGGTACTGCCCCCCCGCAAGGTCATAACACACCCGCAGGCGATCCTCTTTCGTCAGCTCAAAAATCGCCAGCAGAGTCTTCCCCTGGTTGGGTCCCACCGTGCCCAGAATTTTCATCCTCCACGGCATCACACTGCGGTCCACGACGCATGTGCCACGGTCCGGAGTCCCATTCACGGTCACCGAATACTGCTCGCCAGTCAGCTTGAGCACCGTCGACTCACGCATCGACTGCGACATATCCACTCCGTCGAGCGTCGCTGTCACAGGGTGCCACGTGCCGTCCTGCGACAGTCCAGTCGCCTGCACCGCTGCCCGTTCGTCGGCACACGACAGACAAGCGGCACTCCAAAACACTGCACAAACCGCAGCACACCGCAGATACCAGCACATCCGGCCCCTCCTCACCTGCACCCCAAAAAACAGAGCCCGCACTGCAGCAGCAGCCGGGCCCTGGAATTCAGCCAGAACAGCGCCCCCGCCTCACTGGCGACCACCATAATCAATCAGTCGAGCCAGCTCAGAACGCAGCTCAGAACGAGCCACAATGCGGTCGACAAAACCGTGTTTCAGCATGAACTCACTGGTCTGAAAGTCGTCCGGCAGGGCGATCTTGCAGGTCGCCTCCACCACACGCGGCCCGGCAAATCCCACCAAAGCCTTCGGTTCCGCGACGATGATGTCGCCCAGCGACGCAAAACTGGCCGCCACACCACCCATCGTCGGATTCGTCAGCACGGAAATGAATAAACCGCGAGCCCTGCGGTAACGAGCGAGAGCTGCGGAGACCTTGCCCATCTGCATCAGCGAGATGATGCCTTCGTGCATGCGAGCACCGCCGCCGGAACCACTGACAATCACCAGCGGCAAAGACAGTTCTGTCGCACGCTCGACCGCCCGAGTCAGCTTTTCGCCAACCACAGACCCCATGCTGCCCATGATAAAGGCGGAATCCGTCAGACCAAACACCAGCGGACGACCACGCATGTAGCCACGCCCCACCGTGCAGGCATCCTTCATACCCGTCTTCTTCTGCTCGTCAATAACACGCTCGCGATATGGCTTGCGGTCACTGAAACCCAGCGGGTCACCAGACGTCATGTCCGGATACCACTCCTCAAAACTGTCCGGATCCAGCAGCTGCCGGATGCGCATCGCTGTGGGAACGTAAAAGTGATGCCCGCACTCCGGACACACATTCAGGTTCTGCTCCACCTGCTTGCGAAACACCGTCGCTCCGCAACCATCACACCGCAGCCACAAACCGGCCGGTACCCCGCGTTTGGGACGCCAGCCCGCCTGAGCCGCTGCATTTGTGTTTTCCACTGCACTCATGTTTCTGCACCCTGACCTGACAACGGCACAAATTCACCACAGCCTTCCGTCACACCAGCAAACCCCGCCGCCTCAAAACTGCTGGATTGCACTACCTGCACCAGCTCACCGGACTCTTCACCACACAAACAATCCGTCATCCGCAGCCGACGATGCTGCACCGTACACCGAATTACCGATGCCAATGGCTCCGGTGCCACCACGGCAAACACCCGATAACGACGCAACGCCCGACTCAGCACACTCTCCATTCGCTGACAGGCGTCCGAGAGTGTCTCACCTTCCGGCGGACAAATCGCCGTCGGATCTTCCTTTCCTGAACGAAAAAATCTGGGAAACCGGCGACGTACGTCGTTCTCCGGCAATCCCTGCCACAGTCCCTGATTGACATTTCTCAGCTCTTCAACCTGTTTCACCTTCAGTCGCGGAAATGCCCGAGCCACCTCGTGAGCTGTGCAGGAAGCCGGGTTCTCCGGGGATGTCAGAATCACCTCCAGTGGGAGCTGATCCTGCTGCAGCCGCTGCACAATTTCACGAACCTGCCCGGTTCCCCGAGCATTCAGGGGAACACTGAGATTCCCCAGCAGCCGGTGCGCGTCCTCGTAGTCCGTGCAACCCGCCCGTATCAGTACGATCGTCGACATACACTCCGGATTCTCAGACAGCAGCCCGCGCTTCCATCGCCAGCCGCCGCAGCTCGGCCATCGCTGCCGAGTAGCAGGGTTCATCAAACACAGAACTTCCGGCAACAAACAGATCGCAGCCCGCTTTCGCACACTCTGCAATCGTGGATTTCCCTATCCCGCCGTCCACCGAAATCAACAGCCGATCACCACCAGCCAGTCGCGCCTCCCGGATCGTGGAAATCGCCCCAGGAATAAACTTCTGACCGCCAAAGCCCGGCTGAACACTCATCACCAGAAACAAATCCATCTCGTCCAGAAATCGAGCCGCCGGGGACCAGCCAGTCCCCGGATTCACCGCCAGTCCCGCCAGCAGACCACGCTCACGGATCGCTCGCAGCAAACCCGCCGGCTCAGGAACAGCCTCAAGGTGAATCGTGATCGCCTCACAACCCACCCGCACATACTCGTCCAGATAACGCCCAGGATCCGAAATCATCAGATGCGCATCAAAAATCGCACCGGAATGCTGACGCATCCGCTCAATTACCATCGGACCATATGACAGATTCGGCACAAAATGCCCGTCCATCACGTCCAGATGCAACACCTCAGTCCCAGCAGCCTGCAATCGCTCAAACTCGCGATGCAGATTGCCAAAATCACACTTCAGCATCGATGGCGCTATCACCGGCGACACCGACCTGATCTGCGACAAGAGTTGCTGGCGACTTCGCATCACGTATCCCAATAGGCAACCGGCAAACGCCTGTACAAAATTTAAGCCGGTATTGTGTGCTGCCCGGAACCCAATGTCCAGACCCACCACGGTTACACACAGAAAAACTGGTCAAGCGAACACTAATCTATCCACTGGGCACTGATGTTTTGTCAGCGTTATTTGACAGATTTCTGAATCAGGACGTTGACGCCCTTCTTATTCGAGAGAACGATGTCGGGGCGTCCGTCACGGTTCATGTCGGAAATCTCAAACTGAGTCCCGACGCCGGTCCCGGTGCCCGCCACAATCCGATGCGGTACAATCTTCGGCCCCTGCCCCTTCGCCCGCACCACTTCAAACCAGTACATCACCACCGGGTCGAATGCTCCCGGATCTGCGCCGTTGTGAGCAAAAAATCGCTTGCCCGTCACGTAGTCCAGCTGGCCGTCCCCGTTGATGTCCACCTGCTCCACCGCATGCGTCTGCGAAAAGGACTTGTCAATCTCATGCAGCGTCCAGGCACCGGCCCCCGTGTTCTCGGCCCACCACACCCCAAACGCATGCGCTGACGACAGAAAAATGTCCATGTCCCCGTCGCTGTCCAGATCGTCCGCATACAGATTGGCGCACGCCGGCAGCGGAGATTCACCAGCCTCGGTCTTCACCCGCACCGCATGAAACTTCCAGATCGCACCATCTCCCACCCGGCCGGGATTCTGCCACCAGCCATGAGCAATCAGGATGTCCCGGTGCCCGTCTCCGTTCATGTCTCCCACACCCAGTCCATGATAGTACTTGAACGTACCGTTCTGCCCCGGATCACCCTGCTCACTGATCGCCTGAAACGCCACTTGCTCATACGGCTTGTCGCGCCCCGGCAGGAAGTTGAAACCCATACGGGCCTCGGGCTGAGAACCAATCACGATTTCCCGAATGCCGTCGCCATTCAGGTCCTCAAACTCCGGCGATTCATTGCAGGCACTGGTCCAGATCACATGCTGCTTCCACAACTGCTCATTCCCCGGACCCGGGTTTTGATACCAGTGATACGGATCACCGGGAAAACCCACAATGATCACGTCCAGATGTCCGTCGCCGTTGATGTCGTGAGCAAAGTTGCAGAAGCTGTTGCTGTAACCCACCCCCGCCACGAACTCACCTGGAGCCCGCACCTCGTGCAGCTTCCACTGAGCACCGTCCAGCCACGCATCCGAGCCCGTGGCAGGAGCCTCATACCAGATGTCGCCGGCTACAACATCCGTGTTGCCGTCACCATTGAAATCACCCGCTGCCACACCCTCCGAACGAAATCGCTCGTCCAGCCGGATTCGCACCCAGTTCAGATCGTCGTCCGCATGGCCGACCATCACGTCAGCACAGGTTGCTGCCAGTAAACACAGCAGCAGTGAAAGGTTCCGCATGAGCATATTCCGTGGGAGATTCAGGTTAACGACGACTGCGACGACATGCTTCCCGTCGCCCGCAGCGAAATACTATCAGGCCGGATGCCGTAAATCGAATGAAAGGAGCCCGCTCTGCCGCACACACCCTCAGATCCCACCCCCGAGCCCCCCGCAAACTCTGCTCAAACTCTCAAATACCACCGTTTCCACTGCAGTAAGCGACAACATCCATACACCAGACCTGCGAATATCAGCCAGCCCGTCAGCACCGGCACAAGTCCGCTGTCCCGCTGCAGCCAGGGAGCCACCAGGCGCGCAGCCACTTCGTGCAGCAGATAAGCCGCCAGCGAATTCGCTCCCAAAGTCCCCGGAACTGCCGCACTTCGACCCCGCACGTCACAGACCCACACAAAACCCGCAAACAGCACCAGTGACAGACCACCCGCAAATGTTGTGTACGACACCGAACCCGCCCGCTGACTCATCATCCAGTAATTCAGCTTCCGCTCAGCCGGACCTGGCGGAGGCACCAGGGGAGGCTCGGGCAGACGACCATCCCACAATCGCCAGCGTTCCGCCCGCGGCCAGACCGGATCCGCGGCATAATCCCCCACGGACGCCAGCAGTCCGGAATCCCCGGAGACGTCATACAGCACCGTCGGAAACGACAGCACCCAGCCCGCCAGCATCACCAGCAAACCAGCCAGGAATATTCGTCGAGCCCCCCGTGAAGCACCCGAAATGGACAATTCGTCATAAGCCAGTGTCCCCAGCACCGCCGGAATCACCCACGTCAAAAACCCCAGCGGACCACCGTCAATGCCACGCGGAGACGCATGCACCCACGCAAAATTAAACCAGCCGCTCAGCACCACATGCAGCACGCCCGAAATCAGCGCCCAGCACACCCGCACCCGCGCTGATCCCATCATCACCGGCAGCAGCCACAACGAAGTCGCCGCAATGTGCATCAGAGTCTGAAACCACTGCCGCTTGCACTGCTCCAGCAACACCTCAACAACCGGACGGCTGGACAGTCTTTGCCACAGTCCGTCAGCATCCGACAGCGAATACCACACCACCGCCACCAGCGCCAGCCCCGCAATCCGCCGCAAAAATCGCAGCCACGGGATCACGCCCTCACGCTGCCACCGCCGCACCAGACTCAATCGCAGCGCAAACCCCGCCGCAAACAAAAACTGCGGCATGATCGTGTCCGCATAGCTGCAGTAATCATTCGTGTGCCGCAACCACCGCGGACACACAGCATAATCGCCCAGAAAATTCACCAGCAACATCCCCAGAATCGTGTAGCCACGAAACTGGTCCAGAGA
>VFQT010001599.1_pt1 | contig 26606 bp, 19 predicted proteins | sample 3512381 | NCBI WGS metagenome assembly VFQT01 (sample SAMN10412376, study PRJNA504923) | tailings metagenome | isolation source: Relicate 2 Philex TSF3 active mining site | place: Philippines: Tuba, Benguet | collected 2017-08-29
TGGACGCTCGCTACACCTCGATCCGCGAAGGACACGAGAACGCCGATGCCGCGCGCAGTTCAGCGCGTAGCGAAGTGGCGCAGTACGAGGCCGCTGTCACCTCGGCCAAGGCCGAGGCAGCCAAGGTCGTCGATGCCGCCCGTGCAACTCTCGAGTCCGAGCGTCAGGCCAAGATCACCGAGGCCAACGCTCGCATCAACGCCAAGCGTGAGGCCGCCCTGCGCGATGCCGACGCGGCCAAGGCGGCGGTGCGCGGCCAGATCGAGAGCGCCGTCAGCGACGTGGTGTCGAGTGCCGTCGAAGCGGCAACTGGTCAGCGACCCGACTCAGCAGCGGTGTCCCGTGCTGTTGCCGATGTCATGAGTGCAGGAGTTCGCTGATGAACCTGTTGAACCTCTTCGCGGCCGATCCGGCCGAAACCCATCACTGGCTCCTTCCCGAGACCGCCGAAATCATCTACGGCGGTATCGCCTCGGTGGTCATCATCGGTGCGCTCGTGAAGTTCGCCCTGCCGCAGTTCAAGAAGGCGCTGGCCGCTCGCACCGAGCGCATCCAGAAAGAGCTCGACGCCTCGTCGAACGACTTGGCGCAGGCGCAGGCCGATGCCAGCAAGATCCGTCAGGCTCTCGGTGACATCGAGAGCGAGAAGGCCCGTCTGCTCGCCGACGCCAAGGCTCAGGCCGATGCGTTGCTCGCCGATGGCCGTGCTCGTCTCACCGCCGAGATCGCCGACATGGAAGCCAAGGCCGACGCCGATGTGGCCGCCGCGGCCGCTCGTGGCAGTGACGAGTTGCGCACCGAGATCGGTCGCCTCGCCACTGTCGCCACCGATCGCGTGATCGCCTCGGTGCTCGACGACTCGACGCAGCAGGCGCTGGTCGAGAACTTCATCGCAAAGGTGGGTGCTTCCCGATGAGCGACGCACGTATCGACGGTTACGCCCGGGCCCTCTTCGAGATCGCCCGCGCCGAAGGAACACTCGACGAGGTCGAGGACGAACTGTTCCGTTTCGCTCGCTCGTTCGAGTCGAGTGATCAGCTTCGCAACACGCTCACCGACGAGCAGATCCCGGCCGACAAGCGCCAGGCCGTTGTCGAGTCGTTGCTGGGTGGCAAGGCCACCGCAACCACCACGCAGCTCATCGGCATGGTCGTGGGTTCGGGTCGCGGTCGCGACCTGCCCGCCATCATCGACAAGTTGGTGCAGCGGGCGTCGAGCGCGAAGAAGCTCGAAGTGGCCGAGGTGCGCAGCGCAGTGGCGCTGAGTGCCGATCAGCAGGCTCGTCTCAAGGCGGCCCTCACCAACGCCACCGGCAAGGAACTCAATCTCAAGGTCGTCGTCGACCCGAGCGTGCTCGGTGGCTTGGTCGCCACCGTGGGTGACACGGTCATCGACGGCAGCGTGCGTACTCGTCTCGACAACGTCAAGAGCCGGCTCTAGAAGTCACGAAAAGAGAATCACATGGCAGAGCTCACACTCTCAGCAGCCGATATCGCATCGGCGATCAAGAAGAACCTCGAAGGTTTCACGCCTTCGCTCGAGGCCCGCACCGTCGGTCGCGTCACCGAAGTGGGTGACGGTATTGCGCGCGTGTCGGGTCTGCCCGACTGCGCCGTGAACGAGTTGCTCGAGTTCGAGGACGGCACCAAGGGTCTCGCCCTCAACCTCGACGAGGACTCGATCGGCGCCGTGGTGCTCGGCGATTCCGACGCCATCGAAGAAGGCCAGACCGTGAAGGCGACCGGCCAGATTCTCTCGATCCCGTCGGGTGACGGTGTGCTCGGCCGCGTGGTCGACGCTCTCGGTAACCCGATCGACGGCAAGGGTCCGCTCGTCGGCGTGCAGCCGCGTCGTATGGAGATCCAGGCGCCCGGCATCATGGGTCGCAAGCCCGTGCACGAGCCGCTGCAGACCGGCATCAAGGCCATCGACGCCATGACCCCGATCGGTCGCGGTCAGCGCGAACTGATCATCGGCGACCGCAAGACCGGTAAGACCACGGTCGCGATCGACACGATCATCAACCAAAAGGGTCAGGGTGTGAAGTGCATCTACGTGGCGGTGGGCCTGAAGGGCTCCACGGTCGCGCAGACCGTCGAAGTGCTTCGCCAGGCCGGCGCCATGGAGTACACGGTCGTCGTGGTGGCTTCGGCCGCCGACTCGGCACCGTTCAAGTACTTGGCGCCATATGCCGGTTGCGCCATGGGTCAGCACTGGATGGAGAACGGCCAGCACGCCCTCGTGGTGTACGACGATCTCTCGAAGCAGGCCGAGGCCTACCGTCAGATGTCGTTGTTGCTGCGTCGTCCTCCGGGCCGCGAGGCGTATCCCGGCGACGTGTTCTACTTGCACAGCCGTCTGCTCGAGCGCGCCGCCAAGCTCTCCGACGAGAACGGCGCCGGTTCGCTCACCGCTCTGCCGATCATCGAGACCAAGGCCGGCGACGTGTCGGCGTTCATCCCCACCAACGTGATCTCGATCACCGACGGTCAGGTGTATTTGCAGGACAACCTCTTCAAGTCGGGTGTGCGCCCGGCCGTCGACGTGGGCATCTCGGTGTCGCGCGTGGGTGGTGCGGCGCAGATCAAGTCGATGAAGGGTGTGGCCGGAACGCTGAAGCTCGACCTCGCGCAGTTCCGTGAGCTCGAAGCCTTCGCCACCTTCGGTTCCGAACTCGACGCCGTGTCGAAGGCGCAGCTCGAGCGTGGTTACCGCTTGGTCGAACTGCTCAAGCAGCCGCTCAACTCGCCGATGCCGGTGGAAGAGCAGGTCGTGTCGATCTTCGCCGGAACCAAGGGCTTCCTCGACGACGTGCCGGTGTCCGATGTGCGTCGCTTCGAGAGTGAACTGCTCGAGTTCATGCGCAGCCGTCACGGTGCGATGCTCGCCGACATCCGAGCCAAGGGCTTGCCCGACGATCTCGGTTCGGTGGTGCAGTCGTTCAAGGACGGTTTCATGGCATCGCTCGCCGCGTCTCGCAAGGCCGACGAAACGGCAACCGACGCCGCCCAGGTGGGCGACGCCCAGTCGAACAAGACGTTGGCGACGGAGTAATCACCCATGGCTGGTGGACAGGAACGAATTCTGCGCGGACGCATTCGCAGCGTCCAGGCGACCAAGAAGATCACGCGCGCGATGGAACTCATCGCGGCGTCGCGGATCGTCAAGGCCCAGCAGCGCGTTCAGGCCGCCGTTCCGTACTCCGAGCAGATCACCGAAGTGGTGCGCGATCTGGCCGCCGCGGGTGCGTCGAGCGACAGCCCGTTGCTCACCGGTCGCGACGCCATCAAGAACGTGTGCTACGTGGCGATCACGGCCGACCGCGGTTTGTGCGGCGGTTACAACTCGGGTGTGCTGCGCGCCGCCGAAGGTGAGATCAAGGCCGACGTGGTGGCCGGTCGCGGTTACGTGGTGGTGCCGGTCGGTCGTAAGGCCGAGGGCTACTTCCGCTTCCGCGGCTACACCCTTGAAAAGGGTTTCGCCGGTTTCTCCGATCAACCCGCCTACGCCAATGCCAAGGAGATCGGCGAGCACGTCGTCAAGCTCTACGCGAGTGGCGCGGTCGACAAGGTCGTTCTCGTGTACACGCGTTTCATCACCGCCGGTTCGCAAGAAGTGGTGTTGCGTCCGCTGGTTCCGCTCGAGCGTTCGGTGGTGGAAGGTGGCGACGGCAAGCCCGGCACCGATGGTGCGGGCGCCGACTACGAGTACGAGCCCGACCCGAGCACCATTCTCGACACGCTGCTGCCGCGTTACGTGGAAGCCCGTATCTACGCGGCGCTGCTGAATGCGGCGGCCAGCGAGCACGCGTTCCGTCAGCGCGCCATGAAGAGCGCCACCGACAACGCCGAAGAATTGATCAAGAGCCTCTCGCGCATCATGAACCGCGCCCGTCAGGACGCCATCACCACCGAGATCATGGAGATCGTCGGCGGTGCCGAGGCGTTGTCGGGCGACACCAAGACCACACATCTCATCGACCTCGGACCGATCGGTGATGCAGAACTTTTTGCCTCGGTCCAGAACGGCCTCTGAGTAGGAGACACAGCCATGACCATGACAGAGAACGAACTCAAGGACGGACGCGTCGTCGGAATCGCCGGACCGGTGATCGACGTCGAGTTCCCGCGCGGTGCACTGCCCGAGCTCAACACGGCGCTCGAGTTCACCGTGACCATCGACGGCAAGGACGTGAAGGTCCTCGCCGAAGTGGCCCAGCAGTTGGGTGACGGTCGTGTGCGTGCGGTGTGCTTGAAGCCCACCGACGGTCTGCGTCGCGGCACTGCCGTGCGCAACACCGGTCGTGGCATCACGGTGCCCGTCGGCGACCGAGTGCTCGGCCACGTGTGGAACGTGTGGGGCGAAGTGCTCGACGACGACAACGCGAAGTTCGCTGACATCGAGCGGTGGGAGATCCACCGTCCGGCTCCCGACTTCGATGCGCTCGAGCCGCAGAAGAAGATGTTCGTGACCGGTGTGAAGGTGATCGACCTTCTCACCCCGTACCTCGCCGGTGGAAAGATCGGCCTGTTCGGTGGTGCCGGTGTGGGCAAGACCGTGCTCATCACCGAGATGATCAACCGCGTGGCCTCGCAGCACGGTGGTGTGTCGGTGTTCGCCGGTGTGGGCGAGCGCACCCGTGAGGGAACCGACCTTCGTCTCGAAATGGAAGAGTCGGGCGTGTTCGAAAAGGCCGCTCTGGTGTTCGGCCAGATGGACGAACCGCCGGGCGTGCGCCTGCGCGTGGCTCTGTCGGCGCTCACCATGGCCGAGTACTTCCGTGACGTGCAGAACCAGGACGTGTTGTTGTTCGTCGACAACATCTTCCGTTTCGTGCAGGCCGGTTCCGAAGTGTCGACTCTGCTCGGCCGTATGCCCTCGGCCGTGGGTTACCAGCCCACGCTCGCCGACGAGATGGGTCAGCTGCAGGAGCGCATCACCTCGACCCGTGGTCGTTCGATCACCTCGCTGCAGGCCGTGTACGTGCCCGCCGACGACTACACCGACCCGGCGCCGTTCACCACCTTCACCCACCTCGACGCGACCACCGAGTTGAGCCGTCAGGTGGCGGCCCTCGGCATCTACCCGGCCGTGGACCCGTTGGCCTCGACGTCGACGATCCTCACCCCGGAAGTGGTGGGCGAGCGTCACTACAACGTGGCTCGTGCGGTGCAGGAGAACCTCCAGCGCTACAAGGAACTGCAGGACATCATCGCCATTCTCGGTCTCGACGAACTCTCCGAAGAGGATCGTCTCACCGTGTCGCGTGCTCGCAAGATCCAGCGGTTCTTGTCGCAGCCGTTCTTCGTGGCCAAGGTGTTCACCGGTATCGAAGGTGAATTCGTGCCGGTCGACGAGACCGTGGCCTCGTTCGAAGCGATTCTGCGCGGTGACCTTGACAACATTCCCGAGCAGGCCTTCCTCAACGTGGGTGGCATCGAGCAGGTGTACGCCAAGGCCAAGGCTCTGCAGGAGAACGCATAATGGAATCCGCCGCCATGCGCGTGGAAGTGGTGTCACCCGAGCGTGTGCTCTTTTCGGGTGAAGCCACCCAGGTGATCACCCGCACGTTGGGTGGTGGCGAGATCGCGTTCCTCAACGGGCACGCGCCGTTCCTTGGCGCGCTCGACTACTGCCACACGCGCATCTATCTCGCCGACGGCAAGGTGGAAGACGTGGCCATTCACGGCGGGTTCGTGGAAGTGAGCAACAACAAGGTGTCGTTGCTCACCGACTTGGCCGAACTTGGTGCCGAGATCGACCGGGCCCGTGCGCAGCGCGCCAAGGAAGCTGCCGAAGAGCGTATGCGTGGTGAACACGACGCCGATGTGGAAGCGGCACTCAGCCGTGCGCACGCCCGCTTGGCCGCCTCGGGTGGCTTGACCGGCACCGCCGCCGGCGCACACTGACCCACTGATGGCGTCGTTCCCGTTTCGCACGGCGCTCATCACCGGAGCCTCGGCCGGGATCGGTGAGGCGATGGCCCGCATCCTTGGTGATGCCGGAGTGGCATGCGTGTTGGTGGCGCGACGTGATGATCGCTTGCGCGAGATCGCTGAGAAGTATGCGAACTTCGAAGTGTTGGCCGCCGACTTGTTCACCGATGAGGGTGTGCGCGCAGTGGAGGAGCGGATCCTCGATGCGAGCCGGCCGATCGATCTGGTGGTGAACAACGCCGGGTTCGGCACATCGGGCTATTTCGACGAACTCGACCCCGATCGTCTCGATCGTGAGATCGGTTTGAATATTCGCGCGCTCACTCGTTTGTCGCATGCGGCGATGCGCGCGATGCGCGATCGCAAGCGTGGTTGGATCCTGAACGTGTCGAGTGTGGCTGGTTTCCAGGCCGGGCCGATGCTGAGCGTGTATTCGGCGACCAAGGCCTACGTGACCAACTTTTCCGAGGGGTTGCACGAAGAAGCGAAGCGTCACGGTGTTGTGGTGACGGCGCTGTGCCCGGGATTGACGCGCACCGAATTTCAGAGTGTGAGTAACACGACCGAGTTCCAGAGCAACTTCCCGGGCTTTGCGTGGTGTACCCCGGAGATGGTGGCGAAGACGGGACTCGAGGATTGCGCGAAGGGGAGAGCGCTCAGCGTGCCGGGCGGGATCTACAAAGGTCTGGTGGTGGGGAGTGGACTACTTCCTCGCGGTGTGAAGCGCTGGGTGTATTCGACGGCGATGAAACGCCGTTGAAGCGAAATCTTGTATTTGCAGACGCTTGACCGGATTGACTCTTCATGAAGAGTCGGTGAACCTACGAAGAGACTAATCAAGTCGCTGAGTGACTTCGTCTTCGGGCAATGTGCTACCGCCCCGACTTCCTACTTTTGAATTGAGAATAGTTTGGTCCCCCGGTCGAAATTCCCAGTGCCTGATCGGCATATCTGTTGTGTCGTCCAACTTCGGTGGTGTTGACGTAGCTCCTATTGTCTCCACAGGGGCAATGGAAACCATGCCGTTCCGCATATTGGGAGGGGCTGAGCTTCTTTAGCTTTTCGTTTCGAAGCGAAGCAAGAAAGGGGCTCCCGCAGGCCATGCACGATTCCAGAGACCATGAATAACCGCATGCCCGACATCGTCTAACAGAGTCAAGTCCGAAAATACGAACAACCGAAGAGGTGTCACCACATCCCCAACAGGTTTCGAATTTGCGAAAAATTGTCTCAAAAAAATTGAAGAAGAAGAGATCCAAAGTCGCAAAGGTATCTGAGCTGGCCTTGATCACAGCCTCGCTAAAATTTCGAGAAAATCCGACGTGTGTGGCTTCAGGCTCATTCCTCCGTCTGAATTTCGACCAGTTGTTGACCAAGGGTCCACGAGGATGAATCATCCAACAGAAATCAGACTTGAGTTCGAAGAGATACTTCTTCTTGAGATCAGATCGATGTCGTTTCAGCCTGTCTGTCAGAAGGAACTTGCAATCGATAGCTACCCAATAATCAGAGTCCTGAAAGTTGGCACAAACGAAAAGATCAGGATGAAAACAACCAGTTTTGAGTACTGATGAGAACTGGTACCTGGGGTACTCACCTGTGAATCGAACAAAGGGATCAACCCAAATGCTGAGGCTGAGGACGCTCGTTTCGACCTCTTTGAATAGTTGAATCGGCCTCGTGCGCGACTCGTCGGCAACTTCGATTTCAAGACCGACCTCAGATCGACGTAACCGAAACATGTCATATGGCGTCGGAGATTTATCAGCAAGCTCAAAACCACGCCGAGAAAGTTCGTTGAAGAAGAGACATGCAAACCATCGCTCATAGAGCGTTGAGGTTTTTGCGATCCCAACCATTTCAATTTCGTTCGTTGACGACGATCCTCCGCGCCGTGGAAGTGAATTGGAAACCTGAGGTTCCCTAGTCCCCCAAGCCTCCTGAAACGACTTCCAGAGATTGAGTATTCCTTTGACGTTTGCATCAAGAAGTAGGTCAGGAGTCGCACGCTGAACCTGTCCAGAGGACCTTATTGTTGCAACGAGTATCTCCAAATCCCTCACTTCCCGACGAATCGACAGCAGCAGACCTTGATATCTCTGGTGTTCGCTAGCAAATAGACGGACGATCTCTTCTTCGGCCACCCTTGTGAAAGTGATTACTTCTCGAACAATTGATGCCAAGTATTGATGATTTGCATCACCGTGCGAAGGTGCTCTTACCAGCAAATGTAAATTCGAAGAAGTTGGCTGTATTCGTTCCAAGAGCGCCGGGTGCAACCGCCTTTCGGCCTGCCTCCGTGGGAGGTCTGTTATCGAAGGTTTCAAATCCTCCTGAAAGGATGCGAAAAGGTGTCCAATGCGGATTTTGAATTGGGAAAGGAATGAAGCGAGGCGACCAAGCAGTTCGAGTTCGTCCTGCATGACATCAGCCAGTTCTAGCAGCGAACGAAACGGGGACTTCGCATCAATCGCCAGTCGATGAATGTCTCCCAGCAGATATTCGAAGTCAGCCTCGTCTAGCACACTCGGCATGATTGATAGGTCCGCCAGTTGTTGAGTGCATCTGCGATCTTGGAACAGGCTTAACTGACCAAACGCAAGCTTCCGATACTGAGGATCTAGTTGGAAACCTCTTGTTCCCTTGGAAAGTTGATACGAAGTCCTCCCGATCTTGGCGAACACTGTTGTAGGTTCGGAGTCAAAGTAAATTTCCCAATTGTCGTCAGATGGAGCAAGACAGAAGGAACCATCAGCATTCGGCCGGATGTAGTCCCCGTACTTGTCGAAGAGATAAATGCTCACTGGAGATAGGAAACAGTCTCGTCAGCTGAGCCAGCCAGTTGCGTGAGGGCTGATTCAAGCATCCTGAACCCCATCTCACGGGCGGCGACCGATGCGCCTTCGAGATCCGCCGGCGAATGACCGATTTGTGTTTTGAAACCATTTATGAGGGGCAAGGCCTTCATGCAGAGAAGATGGTCAAGGGCTTTCGTGTCTGAGATGCCGAGGAGATCTGCGGAAGCCGGCAAAAATCGAATGATTTGGGCAGTTCTTTGGCTGGGCAAAAAGACATGAATTCCTGTGTTGGGACCGGAGATCTCGCTTGTTGACTTCCAGAGACTCTGAGCCCGTCCGATGACATCGGCAGCCCGATCCGCTAGCGCTTGCTGGATGGAGTGCACTGAACCAGCAGTACTAGTTGGATCAGTCATTGAAGCTGTCAAATCGAAGTTGACTTTGTGAGGAACCTTGACGATGAGACTTCTGTCAAGAACCTTCGGGCTGAGTTCGAAGGTCGTTCGGTCATGATTGATCGTTCCCACAATCATCAAAGTGCGAGGAAGTTTGAGAAGTCGGTGGACTACAGAGTGCGAGGTTTCTTTGGTATGTGCCTCACTGATGGGATCTCTTTGGCCGTTTGCTGTGGACACATAACCCGAGTAAAGCTCGATATAGGGAAGGTCCAGGCTCTCATGAGCTTTCTCTAGTTGAGTCAATAAATCAGCTGCGTAGTTCTCGACTCGAGCAATGTTCATTTCATCCAAGAGAATTGCGACACCGTTGTTGGAAAGCGACAATGACTTCATGACAGCTTCGGTAAACACGGTTGGAATGAATGTCTGCAAAGAAGGGTGGTAATAGCCCAGCAAGTCGGTGGAATCGATCCATCCTGGCCGGACTGAGATCTTTTCCGGCCGGTAACCCATGAATCGACTCATCCATAGGGCGAGAGTTGTTTTTCCTGATCCAGGTGGGCCTGCAAAGACAGGCATCTGACCGGTTACAGACGAGAGTATGAATGCAAGTGCAGATCGCTCGATGACTTCAGTATCTTGATGTGAACCGCTTCGCCTTGCCTCACTGATGACCTCATCAAGGCTGGTTTCGACAACAATCCCGGAGGAGTCAGCCTCTTCAAATAATCTGTCTTGGGTTGAAGCATCGTTGCCATTGATTTGTTGATAAAGGTGCTTTTCCAGTAATTCGATTCGTTGCTGACCTCGAATCCGATCTCGAGCAGCTTCCGTTGTCTCTTTCTGAGCTTGAGCCTTTGCTTCTGCAATAACGGCGTGTGCTTGCTTTCGGGCCTCTTCCAGTTCGATTTCGGCCTGCCGGCGAAGGCCTTCGGCAAGCTCTTCCTTCTCTTTGGCCTGATCGAGAGCTGATTTCGCTTCTCGCCTCTTCTTTTCCGCGTCCTCTCTGAGCTGGTAGGCGAGCGACGTTGTCTCGGCACGAATCGCTTCAGCCTCCTCGCGCGCTTGTTGAAGTAGTGCCTCGGCAGCCTTTGGCTCACCAGGCTCTGATTCTCGGCTAGTGACCGGAAGGAGCTGGTCAAGTGTCTCTCTGTGAAGAATATGCTTTGCGAAGATTTGCAGTTCCTTGTTTTCAACGCGCAGGCCTGGTTCAAGGTGGATCGAGACCGTGTTTGGGTCAAGGGATCTTGATCTGGCTACATCGGGGTTGTACCGATTGAGCAGTTGAGCCCGCGAGTACTCGGACTCGGTTAGTGACTTAGGGTCCCTGTAGCGAATGGGCCGGACGAACCTAAAGTAAGTTGATCCACCTGATTTACTCGGCGCAATACTGTCAATTGGGACAGGCTTGTCCGACTTGCCGTCCCAATACAGGGGCTCTTGGGTTGCCATCTCTCCAGATTGGCCGAAAGCCCGACGGAGGTAAAGAGAATGGGAACCTACGCAGCGTGCGGCCACCCAGAAGCCACTAGTTCAATACTGATTGAGCTCTGAGGTTGGCAGACCATGCTTGCGGATTGGGCTCAAGGTCCCTGGAGGGTCTACCCAAAACAGTGTGAGGCGAGAGTCGCCCCCTACTCTTCCCGCTTCGCACAGCCGGGCACTAACGTCAGCCGGGTTAAGGACCTGAGGCGCAGGGAGGCCGGCGGGGGATGAGTGACTCGGTATCCGTGAGTGACGATGTGCTCGTCAATCCGATTCTCAATTCGCCCTACGAGGCACCCTCCAGGCATCTGAAGATCGGGCCGAAGGGCCCGACCGGTGAAGTCATGGAGGGTCGGCGACCCAGCCAGTCCTTCGTGCCGATCGCACCCTCGGCACGGAAGGATCCTCAGCTCGAGCTCGACTTCGATGCAACGGGGGAGAGGATTCAGGAGAACCCTCTGATCAACCACATTCGTCGCCGTGTCGAGACGTGGAGAATTCAGAACTATCCCGGCGTTACTCCAGTAACGAAGAAACTCCTTCATTATTGGTCCAGCCTCGAACGAGAAAATCGGATCCTCTTCTGCCAGCGGGAGGCTGCCGAGACGGCCATCTTCCTGGCGGAGGGGCGCGACCGGAACGACTTCGTCAACGAATTGAGCAAACTCAATGACGAATATAACAACGGCCTACCCCGCATCGCTCTCAAGATGGCAACCGGCACAGGTAAGACCGTTGTCTTGGGGATGTTGATCGCGTGGCAGACGATCAACAAGGTTCGCGCTCCCGGCAGCAAACTCTTCACCAAGAAGTTTCTGGTGGTCACGCCGGGTATCACCATCCGCGATCGACTTCAGGTGCTCAAGCCCGCGCGAGACGACAACTACTACAAACAGCGAGACCTGGTGCCGGTCGACCTGTGGGGAGACCTGCAACAAGCCGAGATTGCCATCACGAATTACCACGCCTTCATGCCGCGTGCGACTCGTGAAGGTGAGGGACTCGCTGCCAACGTGAAGAAAGTCCTCTTGAGACCTGGGCAGGAGGATCCTTTCGTCGAGACACACAGCCAGGTCGTAACCCGGGTCTTGAAAGACCTCTCGAACAACAGCGACCCGATCGTTGTCCTCAACGATGAGGCGCATCATTGCTACGTCGACAAGCCACTCGGAGAGACCAAGATCGACGCCGAGGCGAAGGCGCGCAACGAGGACGCACGTGTGTGGTTCAAAGGTCTCGCCTGGATCGCGAAGTATCGCAACGTTCGGGCGGTGTACGACCTGTCAGCGACGCCGTTCTTTCTCAAGGGGTCGGGCTATCAGGAGGGCTTCATCTTCCCCTGGACGGTCTCGGACTTCGCTCTGATCGAAGCGATCGAGTCAGGAATCGTGAAGATCCCTCGTCTGCCGGTCGACGACGACGCCTCTGGTGACGACAAGGCCTTGTATCGCGACATTTGGGCTCATGTGGGGAATGACCTTCCAAAGAAGCAACGGGAGGGAGTCAATCCTCAGACGTGGGTGATTCCGGAAGTGCTCGACGGTGCGCTTCGGAGTCTCTACCGGAGCTATGAACGAGCGTACAAGTACTGGGAAGAAAAGCTTCGGTCGCATGGTGAGCCTCCGCCGGTGATGATCCTCGTGTGTCCGAACACCACGGTCTCGCGCTTGATGTTCGATTGGGTCGCGGGTTATTTCGTTGAAGGTGATGACGGGTTGTTTGCACCCGGAAACCTCCCGCTTCTTTCGAACAGCGACGAGAACGGTCTACCTCTGGCTCGACCCCACACAATCCTCGTCGACTCGGCCCAGCTGGAATCTGGCGAGGCTCTGACGAAAGACTTCCGTGAGGCGGCAGGACTCGAGATCGAGAAATTCCGTGACGACTACCGGCGACGCTTCCCGGGCGCCGATGTCGACAAGCTCTCCGATGGAGACCTTCTCCGCGAGGTCATGAACACGGTTGGCAAGAAAGGCCAGCTCGGTGAGCATGTCCGGTGTGTCGTTTCGGTGTCGATGTTGACCGAGGGATGGGATGCCAACAACGTGTCTCACATCCTCGGCATTCGCGCCTTCGGCAGCCAGCTGCTCTGTGAGCAGGTCGTCGGTCGTGGTCTGCGACGCCGCAATTACGAGGTCAATGACCAGGGCCTGTTCGATCCCGAGTATGCCGAGGTGTATGGCGTCCCGTTCTCGGTCATCCCGGGCGACTCGACTGTCGCCGCGCCGAAGCCGAAGTCACCCCAAACGATGGTGTACGCCGTTCCCGAGCGATACGACTTACGAATCGAATTCCCGAAACTCGACGGATACAGACTCGAGATACCGGCCAAGAAGGTGCACTGGGAGTTCTCTGACGACACCAAATTCACTCTTGATGCCGAGATGGTGGCCGGAAAGGTCACGCTGGAAGGTGTGTTCGGCGATCCGGAAATCGTCGAGACCCGATTCGAAGACGTTCGACCACAGACCGTTGCTTTCTGCATGGCTCAGAGGATGATGAAGCGCAAGTTCGGCGCCGGTCATGACGAGCGAGACAGCATGCCATGGCTGTTCCCGCAACTGGTCGAGTTGTGCCGGGAGTGGATTCGCAGCGAAGTGAAGATCAGTGGAGATGCAACGATTGGGCACCTTCTGATCGAGCAGCAGCAGGAGAGGGCTATCGATCGAGCTTTCAATGCCATCGTTCAGCAGGACTCCGACGCCGAGCAGATCTTGTTGCCCATAGTTCGACGATTTGACCCTCTCGGTTCAACTGAAGCGGTGGACTTCCCGACGCGAAAGGTCACGATCGAAGCCACCAAGAGTCACGTCAACATGGTGGTTCTTGATGGGGTGAAGGGGAACACCTGGGAAGAGGCCATGGCGCGCACTCTGGAGAAGCACCGAGACGCCCATTCGTACGTGAAGAATGATCACCTCGGTTTTGAGATCCCCTACGTCGTTGCTGGCATCAATCGACACTACGTGCCCGACTTCCTCGTGAAGCTGCGAGATCTTGGAGATGGGGTGAACAGGACACTCATCATCGAAGTGTCGGGATCTCATAAGCCAGCCGAACCGACGCGGGTCAAGGCAGAGACGGCCAGGAATCGTTGGTGCCGAGCGGTGAACAACGACGGTCGGTGGGGGCGGTGGGGATACATCGAGGTCGGCGATCCAAGAGCCGACGACTACGACGAGGTAGTGGGATCGGCGATCGATCTGCTGCTCAATGACGATCGAGCGTTGACAGGAATGGAGGACTGAGATGGCAGCCAAGAAGAAGAAAGCGGCGGGCCCTGTACCCGTCGAGTCGATCGTTCATGATGATCGCCGCACCAACATCCCGACCGCTGACGCCCATGATCTCGTCACGCCCGAGATCGAAAAGGTGGAGAGTCTTCGGTACCCACGTAACCCTGATCTCGATCCACAATTGGTTTGGAAGGGCAAGGATCAGCAGGACTCCAGCGATCTGGTGGTCGATGTTCCTCCTATCTACATTCAGGAGAAGATCGATCCGCGCGTGCTGATCGAGAATCTGCGAGACACGGCACTGAAGCCGGACGACGAGCCGGAACTGAAACTGTTCGAGACTTTTGACGATCTGGATGACATGGCGGCGGTCGAGTTCTACCAACACGAGTCGAAGTGGTCGAACCGCATGATCCTCGGTGACTCTCTCCAAGTGATGGCGAGCTTGGCGGAACGGGAACGCCTCCGCGGCAAGGTTCAGATGATTTACATCGACCCGCCGTACGGAATCAAATTCGGTTCCAACTGGCAGGTCTCAATGCGGGAGAGAGATGTCAAAGACACCAGAGAAAACATTGCTCGCGAGGTTGAAGTAGTTAAAGCCTTTCGTGATACCTGGGAATTGGGTGTCGACTCCTACCTTTCCTACCTTCGCGATCGCCTTGCGATTGCTCGAGATCTGTTGACAAATACGGGCTCCATCTTTGTTCAGATAGGCGATGAAAATGCCCACAGAGTTCGATGTCTTTTGGACGAAGTCTTCGGAGATAAGAACTTCGTCTCTCAGATTTCTTTCAAGACAAAAATGGCATTGGGAAACTCACGTCTTCCTAATGTATTTGACCACATCATGTGGTACGCGAAAGAAAAAGATTCAATGTCTTACTTTCCTCTGTATCAGGAAAAGCGAGTGGATCGAGATTCCCTCTTTTCTCACGTTGAGGAGCCCGGGGGAGTACGTCGAAGAGCCAAAGATTCCGACTATGAAGCATCGGGTGATCTGAAGGCTGGACTTCGCGCATTTCGATACATTGACATGACCAGTGCCGGAAATACCCCATCCTGTGTATTTGAGGTTGAGATTGATGGGAAAAGGGTGTGGCCCAAATCAGGAAAGAGTTGGAAGACGAATCGTGAGGGGATGGCGCGACTAAAGATTGCGCGCCGGCTTGCTCTGCAAGGAAACTCATTGTCGTATGTTCTCTATTACGATGATTTTCCGATGCAGGCTCTCCTGAATGTTTGGACTGATACTCGAGCAGCTAACGAACGGGTCTATGTAGTCCAAACATCGACGACTGTCGTTGAGCGGTGTATGCACATGTGTACACGGCCAGGAGACCTAGTTGTTGACCCAACATGTGGTTCGGGAACAACGGCTATTGCGGCGGAAAAATGGGGAAGACGATGGATCACTGTTGACTCGTCAAGAGTTGCGCTAGCTATTGCGAAGCAGCGCTTGGTTTCGACGCAGTACCCATTTTTTGAAATCCGCAACATAGGAAATGGAAATTCGACCGAAGTTGGTGGACAACCGAGATTGTCTAATGGATTCGTCAATAAGTTGCTTCCGTACGTGACTTTAGGATCGATCGCCCAAAATCCATCAATTTTCGAAGATTCTGATTGGGACACGATTCAGGGTGCGATCGAGAGGAACACCGAGTTCAGGGAGATCATTGATAGTCCAACAGTAAGTCAGGGAACCATCCGTGTTAGTGGTCCGTTCACCATTGAGAGCTTGTCCCCGCATCGTTCACTCGGCTTTGTCATGCACGTGGATGACACCGAAGACCCCGCCATGGAGAGCGCCGAGGAGTTCAACTCCATGATTTTGGAGAACCTCGACAAGGCGGGAATCCAGAATGGTCTGAAGAGCGAGCGTCTCGAGTTCGAGAGCGTCGACGCCTATGCCGGCGTCTGCGTCAACGCGATCGGAACCGAAAAGACAGAGTCCGGAGAGGGCGGCAAGAAGATCGCCCTCTCCGTCGGTCCGCAGTATGGCACTGTCAGTGCGACGTACGTGAAGGAAGCCACCCGTGAGGCCCAGCAGATCGAAGGCGTGTCGGTGTTGGCGATTCTCGGTTTCGCTTTCGACCCCAATGTGGTATCCCTCGGTGACGATGTTGAGGTTGTCGATGACGCTGTTGCGGCCGTCGCAAAGGAGACGCGCCTTGGCAAGTTGTCCGTGGTGATGGTTCGCATGAACACCGACCTGTTGATGGGAGACGAGCTCAAAAAGACGGGAGCCGGCAACCTCTTCGTGGTGTCGGGGGAGCCTGACATCGAGATTTCGTCAAAGGGTGACCAAATCGTCGTGGACATCAAGGGTGTCGATGTGTACGACCCGAACATCGACCGGGTTCGGAGCCGGGGTACCGATCAGATCGCTCTCTGGATGATCGATACCAACTACAACGGTGAATCGTTCTTCGTGCGACACTGCTATTTCCCTGGTGGCTACGACTGGTACAAGTCGCTCAAGAGAGCCCTGAAGGCCGAAATCGACGAAGCCACCTGGGACACGCTGAACAAGACCACTTCGCGACCGTTTGCCAAACCTGAAACCGGCAAGATCGCGGTCAAGGTGATCAACGACTACGGCGACGAGGTCATGAAGGTGATCGAGGTCGTTTAACGTTTCGCCTTCTTGCAGATCGTTCGCACTTCGCAGTAGCGGCAACGGCTTCCTGGATTGGCAGCAAACTGCCGGCGTTTGATCTGCTGGGCAGTAGCCACGACGGTTTCCTCGGCCTTTGCAAGGTCGGTTTTGCCGGCCTTGACCTGGTGTGGGGGATCCTTCGGGCTTCGGAGATCGTGCACATAGGCCGAATCGACGGTCAATCCCTCTCGTCGTCCAGCGATCACGTAGATCTGCAGCTGGAGGTCGTGGTCGGTCAGATCGGTTCGCGTCGAGGTCTTGTAGTCGACGATGGCCAGGTGAGAAGCCTTCCCATCCTCGTAGTCGAGGATGACGTCGGCCCGCCCAGAAATGTTCACCCCGTCGAGTCGAAGCTCGAAGGGCCGCTCGGTTTCCCAGACCCTCTTCAGGTCGCCCTGACGGTGGGTGATGTACTCGTTTACCAGGTCCTTGGCCGCGGCCTTCATCTGCTTGTGCCCCGCCTTGTTCGCGGCCGGCAGGAAGAATGATTCGTCGAGAATGCGGTCGACTTCCGTCTTGTTGGGGACGGGGTTGCCCGCTCGGACCTGCTCGGCCACGGTGCGAAGTACATGGTGAACAGCTTTTCCGTAGCCCAGTTCAGCGGCGAAGCGAACGGGGAAACCGAGACGGTCGCGAAGGCGATAAGAGAGCCCGCACTCCTGAAATGCTGCGATCTGGCTGTAGGTCAGGTTGAGTGTCTCGGCCGAAGCGCTCCGGATCTCGATCGGTGACGGGATGACCGAGTCCTTGTCGACAGCCAGCCCCCGTGCCTCGAGCTCGAGGAAGAACGGACTTGGCTTGACCTTGTTGTTGATTCGTTCATGCCGGCTGACGCCGACCCAGTCGCGGGCCCGGGTCAACGCGGTGTAGAAGAGCCGACGCTCATCGTCTTGGGATCCCTCGTACCGGGCCTGGTCGAAGAGACTGTCGTCGACGAGCCATTGCGGGCTCGCTTTCTTCTGTGGCGGGAACCGGCGGTCGGTGAGGCACGGGACGAAGACGATCGGCCACTCGAGGCCCTTTGCTCCGTGAATGGTGTTCAAGGCAACTGCGTCGACAACGGGATCCTCCTCGCCGGCGAAGTCTCGGTAGGAACCGCTCGCATAGTGGTTGATGAAGGTGGCGAGCCCTCGGTAGTACCAGATACCTCCGCCCTCTCCACCGACTTGCTCACCAGGGTTGTCGGCATCCGGGCGAGCGCGTCTGCGAACCATCTCGTAGTCGGCTAAGAGTTGACCGAATCGAGCCAGGGTTCCCAAACGGTTGGCCATCACCGGGTCATCGTGGTCCCACTCCTTGACACCCAAGAGCTCGAGGAGTTCGTAGTACTCGCCGACCAGGTCGGCGGAGAACTTGCTCTCGGGAACCTTCTTCTTGAGATCGACGAGGAACTTCTTCACCGTCGACTTTTGCGGGCGGTCGAGGTCGAAGACCCGCTCGAGGGAGTCCATGACCACACGATCGTCGATCGGTTCGGGCTCCTTGTACTGCTGCACCCATTCGTGATCGACCAACCACACCCAGGTCTTGCCGAGTGCCTCGGCATCGGGTTGAGTGAACAAGCCCACTCGGCCGGCAGGTTGGACAGGGATGTCGAAGGTCATGAAGGTGTCGAGAAGTGTGCGGAACGAGGCCCCCGTTCGAGCCAGTACGGCGATGTCGGAGAACCGAACTCCTGCATCGGCAAGGTCCAGGATGTGCTGCGCAACGTAGCCAGCCTCTTCGTCCTCGGTCTCGCAGGTCCATACGGCCACTTCGGCCGGCCCGCCTGCGCTGGTGCGAGTGGGGATCATCGTTTTCTTCAGCCGGTTGGGGATGGTCGTGGCGAACCAGTTCGCCGTGTCCACGATCATGGGTCGGGATCGACGATTTTCCGCGATCGTGAACTGCTTGACATTCGGGTAGCGCTTCGAGAACGTGAGGATGTTCTCCACTTTCGAACCGCGCCACTGGTAAATAGCTTGGTCGTCGTCTCCGACGACACAGAGTTGCGTGTTCGAACCGGTCAGAAGTTCGATCAATCTCTCCTGAGCGGGATTGATGTCCTGGTACTCGTCGACGATGAGATGGGTAAGTGATCCCTGAACCTCCGCCCGGACCAGTGGGTCCTCGAGACATTCCACGGTCTTGACGATCTGGAGACCGAAGGTCAAAAGGCGGTACTTCTCCAGTGTTGCCAGATATTCCGAGTACACGGACTGGAACGGGTCTTCGAGATCGGACAGGTCGAGCAGTTCGTTCTCCACCACTTCGGCGTTCTTGCGGAAGGTGGCGATGCCGTCATAGAGGCCGTTTCTCTTGCTCAGTGATTTGATGTCCAGCCGATTTCCTTCGCGAGCAAGGAGAGCAGTGGCTTGACCGTCGTCTAGAACGTCGAACGTCTCGTACTGGGGAGCGATGCGCTGGAGCAGCTGAAAGCAGTACGCGTGGATCGTCCCCACGAACAGACCTGCCAAACGATCGACCGCTTCGGGTCCGATCAACTGCCGCGTTCGCTCGACGATACGGTCCTTGAGTTCGCTGGCTGCCTTCTCCGTGAAGGTGAACGCCACGATGGACCGGCCGTCCACACCTTCTTTGATCAGTGAGACAACTCGTTGCGACACGACTTCCGTCTTACCTGCCCCCGCTGAGGCGATGATCTGAAGGTGTGAGCCGCGGTGGGCGACCGCAGCTGCGGACTGACCCTCGAGAGCCGGTGGCTTGTTCGTCGTTGTCATGATTCCCCCAATGACTGGTGTGAACGGGTGGGTGTGAAGTGGGCCGGGTGTCAGCCGAAGCCCTTGTGGCTCAGATATGAATGGAAACCTTGAGGGTGACTCCTCATGTAGACGCCCAGGAGATGAGCGGTGGCCAAGGCATCGTCGTGGGCGCAGTGGGCCGTGGCACGACTGATGGCGAAAGTGTCGATCGCCTGATCAAGTTTCAGAAGGCCGTGACCGAGCCGCTGTCCCAGATACATCGTGCACCCGAGCTCTGGTAGCAGCGATCGTCGCAGCAGTCGTAGTTCATAGTTGATGCGGGCTCGATCGAATTTCGCGTTGTGAGCGAAGACGACCCGACCCTGCATCGCCCCGAGAACCTCGGTGGCGATCTGGCCGAATGTTGGGGCCTTCACGAGATCGTGGTCTCGGATTCCGTGAATCTGCTCCAGGCGGCGCCCTCCGGCTGAGCCATCTCCCTTCACGAGAGTCGTCCACGAATCTTCGACCTTTCCCGAGGGAGACACGAACACCATGGCGATCTCGATGACGCGTGCCGGGTCGTGCAGGCCCGTGGTCTCGGTATCGATGACGACGAAGCCCTTGCCCGGTACCCGGGGAACTCTGCTGGAGATTCCGCGGTTCATGGCTTTGCGCTCGTCGCATACGTGTGGATCTCGGCCGCAACCGAATCTGGCTCCGACCAGCACCGCCAGGCCGGGTATCGAAGGACTTCCCACCCGGCGGCGGCGAGGACCCGGTCTCGAGCAACATCTCGTCGACGCAAGGAACCCATCTCGTCCAGATGGTGGTCGCCGTCCACCTCGATGTTGATTCGGCGATGGCCGACGATGATCGCGAAGTCGAGTTCGAAGCCCTCGACCTCGATCTTGGCCACGGGAGGTGGACCGTATTCGAGCATCGACTTCAGGAGCACGGCCTCGGCGTGCGAGTCCACTCGTCTTGGGACCATCTGATCCTCTCGATTTTCGAAGGCGAAGGCTCGAAGAGATGACAGCGTGGGCGACTCGATGGCATCAATCGCCGGGTGTCCGAGAATGATGAGCCGTTGCCGTGCTCGTGAGACAGCGACGTTGACCAGGTTTCTGGTGTCTTCGATCCACCGGACCGTCGACTTCAGGGTTCCGGGTGTCACGCAGCAGGAGAAGATCATTGCGTCGCGCTCGTCCCCCTGGAGGCGGTGGGCCGTACCGACCACGAAGTTCGCGGAGTTGAGGGCCTCCGAGTCGACCGAGGCTTCAACCAGCTTCTCAATCAGGCCGGCCTGGGCGGCGAAGGGAGAGACAACTCCGATGCTCAATCCCTCTGAAGCCAGCTCGCTCACCAACTTGGCCGCGGCTTCGGCCTCGCCGTGATTGACCCAACTTCGCCCGAAGTGCGGTCTCTCGGCCTTTCCACTCACGTCGACCCAGGCCAAACCTCGCTCGTGAGATGTCATTGCGGAAACATCCGTGAGGACGTGGAGCGAGTCTCCGTAGAACACGGAGTTGAACCAGCGAGCGATCCGTGGGTGGCAGCGGAAATGTTCATTCAGTAATCGGGTCTGGGCGTGTCCGTGGACAGTCTCGAACGCGTGGAAGGCGGATCCGTCGACGAATGCGATCCCCGGATTTCGCTGCAAGAGGTTAGTGACGTCGTTCTTTCGAGCGAGTGATTCGGCGATCTTGGAGCCCAGTGTGATGACGGGTGGGAGCTGGTTCGGGTCACCGACCACGGCGATCCGTCGAGCCCGATAGGCGATCGGGAGGATGTAGGCGAGGCTGCACTGGCTGGCCTCGTCGATAACGGCCAGATCGAACGTGTTGGGCCGCAAGTCGAAGTTTCGTTTCATCGACAAGGCGGTGCATGCCCATCCTTTGAGTGCACTTTGGGCGTATCGGATCGCGTCCTGATTCTTTCGTCCTCCGATGCCGGCCGCTCCCGCCCCGCCGGCAGCGGACTTGTTCGTTGCCACGGAGTCGTTGACAATGATTCGGAGAAAATCAGCGCTGGCTGCGATGTAATCGGAGTCGAGGCTCGACAAAGTCTCGGAGAGGTTCGGGAGTGCGGAGTCCCGCTGGACATTGACCCGTGCACCTGAGGTCTCGAACTCGCGACACAGGCGAGACCAGGATCGAACATTCTCGATGTCGATGCTCTGAGGGCTGGCATCGAAACGCCGGAAGAGGCGCTTGAGTCGGAAGCCTCGGAACAGGGGGAGACGCACAATGCGCTGTGCGGCAGTCGCCAGAGCCGTGTTGGCGAAGTTGGCTTGGTGGCGGTCAGGCGTGTTCCAGATTCGGAGAGCGCTGTCATGAACTCTCCCGAGCAGATCCAGGAGGTCGGCTTCGGCACGCTCCAGTTCCGACAGAGAGGTGAGGAAGGTCTGCCGGAAGGTGAAGGTGCTGGACAGGTTGGCCGCCGCGATATTTCGGGTCGGCGGGTCGGTTCGCGTGCTGGCCTGCCGAAGGATGTTGGTGATGGTTGTGGGGAGCTGTTCGCGCAGGGCTTTGTTCCCGGTTCGGACGAGAAGGCCGAGAGCGAGCGAGTCCGCTCGTTGAACTGCGACATCGACGGCTGCGTTGTTGGTGGACGCCAGCAACACCTTCTCATCAGCCACCCACGAGTTGGCGATTGCGGATACGACGATCTGGCTCTTTCCTGTTCCGGGAGGGCCGGTCACCGCTGTGACGGTGTCCTGTCTGATTTGCGCCAGGGCATATTCTTGGCTCTCGTTGAGGGGGAGCGGGGAAATTGGCACGACCTCACGCTGGTTCTTCTTCGTAGCTACGGGGGCGGGCATCACTGCGAGGAGAGTGGCCGCCGACGTGTCTCGCCAGTCGGTGCGGGCGGCGAGATCTCGGAGCTCGGCAAGGAGATCCCGTGTCGCATCCGACTCGTCGATCTGGGTCACAGTGGCGACGTGGTGTATCCCGACGTCCTTCGGGATCTTGGTCTGCAGGCTGCCACCGAAGTCGCCACAGGGAACATCGAGGAGAGCGGCGACCTTCGGAAGAATCGAAGCAGTGAAATCCGGCGAAGTGAAGTCCGGTTCCTCCCCGATCAACTCTTCGATCTCCGATTGGAGTTCAGGCGGGAGCAGCTCGGGCGAGAAGAGAGCGACGTTGAGATCTGGATCAGTGATCGGCGTGAGTTTGGCCGGATCGGTGCCGTTCGGCGCACTCATCTCACAGACCACCGTGAGGAGGGGCGCGACGATCGAGGAGCGGCTCGGAGTCTGGAAGATCAGCAGCGGCCATCCGTACTGAACCGAGAGAATCTGACCTCGTCCAGCTGGCCGGAACGGGAGATCGGCAGAGATCGACGTCGCGCCCTGTGTGAGCAACGTCTCGGTGCCTCTCAGGGGAACGTAGGCGGCTTGCGACTTGCGGAGGGCCCGACTGCTGACCTCATACTGGACACAGTCACGCAGATACAGACACAGATTGCGCCACTCGGCCTGCAGGTTGTCGTTGGGCGGTTGAACCCGAGCCATCACAATGAACTTTATGTATCCGAGGGCGGCCGCGACGAGGGCCGACCCCTACCTCACACTGTTATGACTTGATCTCTCGGCCTTCCGGCGTTTCCTAAGGTGAACCGTGTGAGTAAGTCCAGCGAAGAGTTGATCCGAGAAGTATTTGCCAATTGTGCGGAGCTCTCCGAAAGGTTCGGACGCCCGGTGTCACCCGACGGGCATCTCGTCGGATCGCTCGGCGAGATCTACGCCCGGGAGAAACTGGGACTCACCCTGATGGAACCCTCGAACGAGGGATTCGATGCTCGGACCACCGATGGCGTTCGCGTGGAGATCAAGGCGACAACCAGGAACTCGATCTCCTTGGCGAGTAACGGCACTAAAGCGGAGGTGCTGGTGGTCGTCAGGTTCGACGAAACGGGTCAAGGCCGGATCGTGTACAACGGCCCCAGCTCTGTGGCTTGGGACCTTGCCGGCGAGCCCCAAAGGAACGGCCAACGTCGCCTGAGTATTTCGAAGTTGATCCAGGCGACCGAGTGAGCGGCGACGCTACAGGGGGCGAAGCACTCGCGGTGCGGAGTGCTACTCGATGTGGAATCCAGTACCCCGGCAGGCGCGACAGCGCTTTTCTGTTGTGGGTTCGACGCCAGTACACCAACATTCTTCGCACTCCTCACGAATCCACATTCCCCCCGGCGACTTGCTGGGAAAATGATCGAAGAAATTGTCTCTGAAGTCTTCGCCCTCCTCCCAGGTCAGCTCATCGTCTTCGACTTGAAAGATCACACAGTTGCTCACTGTGAACCCCGGCTCATCGTCAGCCCGTTCGAAGAGCAATTGGTAGTAGTCCTGATGGGATAGAAGACGGATGATCTCCACGTTCGTCAAGCCGTTGATCCAGAGCTTGTTGACCGGTGTTGGAGTAATCAAGGCCTCGAGAAGGGCCTTCCTAACGGTTGTCTGTCGGGTTCGTTCTGGACGGTCATAGTCGATGTAGTGCCCGTCGAGTAATGGGCGCTCGCTGCGAATGAACTGTCCATCGGTGCGGACCCACTCAATTGCGGGTGTCTCGTTCCCGTCATACTCTCCAGGATCGTCGTAGTCGTTGAAAGAAATGTGATCGATTTTTGCTTCGAGTTGACGCTTCGGCTTGTTGTGGCTGTGAATCACGGGCAACCCTCGGCAAGTTCTTCCCATGAACAACTATGGAGCTTCTTGGCAATTGACTCTGCCGAAATTGTGCGCTTGGAAATGTGAGAAGAAACGGGACGACTGGCCCCGGGCCAGTCATCACCCGTGGATTCGACGAGCGTTCGTGACTTCAACGTTGACAAGACTCGATCGATTACATGAGTGCCGATGACATAGCAACCGCTGAGCAGGGGAGGGCCCTCGTAATCGATTGTGGGCTGATGGACGAAGTCGTCTTCTTCCCACTCCTCCCCCGCAGCCTCTCGTTCCCTCACCCAGTGCCCGAAGGCTGCTTCTCGTGAGTCGTCATCTCCCCACTCGTTCTGCACGAATGCGAGACCGCCATCGAGAAACGCGAACACCATGATGTCGCACGAGGTCATTGCGAAAGCGTTCTCCAACTTGGGTGTCTCGTAGATCTCGGCCTCGATCTGGCTCGAGATGGGGTCATACAGGTATTGGGCGATGTCGTCTTTCTTGACGAACAAAACGCTCGGCCTGATCTGCACGAAGACATCGTCGAAGGCGAGCATCATCATAAGAACCTTAGAAGCCCGCATACAGACAAGGACAAGTATTTGGGAAGTCATTGACGAGCCGAAGTAGGTCCGAACCCATACTGTTTGTGGATGATGGACAGTTGACCAGTCCTTGAGGTCGCCTCGAAAAACATGGCTCCGGCAGCCGCATTCGGCCATGGCTATTGGAAGTCTTGCGGGATTCAATCAATTGAGGTTCAATCTGGCAATGAGCTCGTGGACGGTAGTTGTGAGACGTGACGATGCTCCTTTCAGGATTGAGGAAATTGAAGCATGGGCATTCGAGGTGCAGGCTCAAGTCGCCATGTCGGACATTCTTGGATCAAGAGATCTGAAAGACACGTTTCAAATCCAATTTGAGGTTGTCTGCCTTCTGGCCGCTGAATGCTTTCTGTTCGGGGGAGCTTTTGACAGGAGCCCAAGAGAATGTCTCAGCCACCACTTCAAGGTTGACCACCGAGTTGCGCTTGGTGAAAGACGTCGCAAGTTTGAGAAGCTTGTTCGTTCATCCGAGTTTCTGGAAGCTGACCGTCGGAGTGAAATGAGCCAATTGGGACGGTGTGTCTGGCAAAACGACCATCTGATCAGGTTGTATCAATCAAGAATTGAGGCGACATCCCCCTATCAAACTCGGTATTTTATTTCTCTTGCTCAGAGCGGAGACCTGAGTGCTCTAGCTCGAATTGAACGAAAGTGGCTTGAGGGTTTGTCGGCTGATTCCTCAGTTGAGAAAGACGATCCTCGGGAAGCAAGTCCCTTCGCCCGACTCGTCGAGGCAATGGAAGACGGGGTCATCCCCGAGGAGTGGGACTGGGAGTGAGCGGTAGGCATCCAAGCCAGAGACCGGATGACCCGGGCTCAATTCCATACTGTTTTCAACCTGCTTGACCCCGCTATCCGACAGACGTAGCGTGCGCTCTCCGCATCCGGGGCAGCCTTCACGGCAATGAGGTCAAAGGGGAATGAAGTACTGGCGTAATGACGCACGAGTGACATCGAAGTTCGACGGCGAGGGCCGAGGTTCGGGCTCACGGTCCTCCCGGCCGGTCCGTATCCACATCAGCCAAGACGAGTGGCGTGACATTCACCGGTGGATGTACCTCAGCCTTGGCGAATCTGAAAAGTCCCCGACAGGCCACTTCCTGTTGCAGATCAAGGGCCGCCGTCGGCGCTGGGTGTGCACGGACGATGCCCAGCTAGCCACCATCGAGGTCGACGGCCCCGTCCCGGAGGGTGACTACAACCGGTCCGAGCCGTTGACCCTGCTGGTCAACTCTCGGCTGTTCAGGTCGTGTGATGCCACCGATGCCACCTTGGAGATCGCCGACGAGGGTGGTCGGTTCGTGCAGTCGCTCTTTCATGATGGGTTGCGCGTCAAGATGCCTCAGCCCCACGGGAAGTATCCGAACTGGGAAGGTCTGTTGGCCAAGGTTGTCGGCCAGCGCATCGCTGTGGACGGCAAGGTGTTGCTCGAGGCGTGCCACACCGCCGGCTTGTCACCGACCGGGCACGACTGGGAGGAGTCGGTCGCCACCTGGCTCTGTGTGCGCAACAACACCCTCATCATGGAAACCCCGTGGACGGGATTCCCGCCCACCCGAGTGGAGATCACCCTCGAGCGACACACGCCCGACACTAAGGCGATCCCGGTCGACATCATGCGCCTCGCCATGCTCGTCCATCCGGTTCAGGAGGGCCCGGTCGATCTGATCATCCCCAACATCGAGCCGGCCCGGGTGGGGGTGTCGTCGGGGAACTATCAGGGAGTGCTCATGTCGCTCGACCGCATCAAGCCGGTACGTGAGCGACTCGAAGCATTGTTGAAAGAGATCCTGCTGAAGAACGAAATCGAGGCCGACGAGGACGGTGACTACTCGGTGATCTCACCCCACGGGCATCAGCTGTGGGCGCGGATGCACGTGAACGCTGAACCGGTCAACGTTCAGGTCTTCAGTGTGTTGGCCACCGATGTGGAGCCGACCGCCGGGTTGATGGAGGAGTTGAATTCGATCAATGCGAGCGCGGCGTACGTGAAGGTGTTGTGGATCGACGGCGCAGTAATCGCCGAAACCGATCTGGCAGCCGACCAGTTGTCCCAAGGAGAACTGCAGAACGCGCTGACCACTGTGTGGGACACGGTCGACCGCTACCGCAGCATCCTGGGGGCGTGGTTCGTTGGAT
>VFQT010001600.1_pt1 | contig 26581 bp, 27 predicted proteins | sample 3512381 | NCBI WGS metagenome assembly VFQT01 (sample SAMN10412376, study PRJNA504923) | tailings metagenome | isolation source: Relicate 2 Philex TSF3 active mining site | place: Philippines: Tuba, Benguet | collected 2017-08-29
GCCCCTCCGGCTGTGGTAAATCCACGGTATTACGCGCAATTTGCGGCTTTGAGCCCGTGCAAGCGGGAGAAATCAAGATTCATGGCAAAACGGTGAGCTCACCCGGTATTCGAGTTCCACCAGCAGAGCGCAAAGTTGGTATGGTCTTTCAAGACTTTGCCCTCTTCCCGCACCTAAGTGTTCTTGAGAACGTCATGTTTGGGCTGCGCACTGGTTCAGCCGCAGAGCGTGAGCGTGTTGGGATGCAGTGGTTGGAGCGGGTTGCGCTAAATGACAAAGCCCATGCCTACCCTCATGAACTCTCTGGGGGGCAACAACAACGCGTGGCGCTCGCACGTGCCATGGCTCCTGAACCTGATCTCATCTTGCTCGATGAGCCCTTCTCCAACCTCGATGTTGATTTGCGCGAGCGTCTGGCCAGTGAGATGCGCGACATTCTGAAAGCCAATGCCGTCACTGCCCTACTCGTGACACACGATCAATTTGAGGCGTTTGCGATTGCGGATCATATTGGGGTGATGAATGAGGGGAAAATTATTCAGTGGGATACGCCCTACGATCTTTATCACAAACCCAATACGCGATATGTGGCTGAGTTCATTGGTCGCGGCGTCTTTATCAAAGGCAAAACCCACGATGGGGGCGCCGTTGAAATTGAACTGGGGCAGTTGCAATTAGATCCTGGTGAAGAACTGAGTCCTGGAAAACAGATTGATGTGCTCTTACGCGCCGATGATATTCAGCACGATGATGAAAGCCCGATGCAAGCCGAGGTCGTTCGTAAAGCATTTCGAGGTGCTGATTTTTTATACACCCTCAAACTTAGCTCAGGACAAGAGGTGTTTGCATTCGTCCCCAGCCACCATAACCATGCGATTGGTGAGAAGATTGGGATTCGCTTAGGCGCGGATCACGTGGTCACGTTCAAAAACTAATTGTTTATTCAGTTGGCGCTGGGTTTTGATTGGGCTTATTGCCAATTGATAAAAGGATCGCAATCCCAATTAACACCACGGCAATTCCTGCAAGTTGCAACGCACTCACTGGCTCATTCAGGAAATACCACCCTAAAAATGCCGTTCCTACCGGGCCAATGGTGCCTGCCTGAGCGGTCAAACTTGAACCAATCCGGTTAACCGCCATCATAATAAAGAGCATGGGCATGAACGTGCAGAACAACGCATTGATCAAAGCAAAGTAATATACCTCGGGCTGCTGCACAAAGAGTTGGTCTGCCCCTAGGACGAGAGACTGAATACAGGTTGCAACAGTGGCAGATGCACTTGCAAGCGCAACCAGCCGAATACTACCCACGCGACCAACTAGTTCACCTGCAAAAATTAAGTAGGCGGAATAAACCACGGCCGCTAGAAATACCAAAAAACTTCCCAAGACGACTGCGCCATGATTATTGAGCTCGATATCATGCATAAATACCATCATGATCCCTAAATAAGCAACGACCATCGCCCAATACTGCCTGCGATCAATCTCTTTTTTGAGAAAGAATTTTGAGAGTACCAACACTATTGCGGGCGTTAAATACAAAATTACGCGCTCTAATCCTGCTGAGATGTAATGCAATCCCAGAAAATCCAGATAGCTCGATAAAAAGTATCCCAATAAGCCAATCGCACAAACTTTGATTACATCCTTCCTAAGGAGGGGCTGTGGTAATGTGGCTCGCTGGTTCCACCAAACAGCTAACCAAAAGATAGGAAGTGAAAACACCATGCGCAGGGTCAGAACAACATCCGCAGTCGCGCCATATTGGTAGGAAAATTTCACCACAATCGCTTTGGCAGCAAATAGTATGGCACCTAAACTCGCCAGAATGATTGAAAGATAAAAACCGGACTGCACTAGCATTTCCTAAGAATGAGCAACTATTCTTCCCATGGAAATCGTTGGCGCGATAACTCTTCCATGATCTCTCGCTTACTCATGGTGGGTTTGGGCTCAGATTTGATCTCAGCCTTGAGTTGGCTTGAGAATTGATCTTCTTCCTTTGCTTGATCAACTGAATTTGTATTGTTTGGTTCAGATGGATTCATGATGCTGAGATTGTAAGGTTATATTGGTAAGATGCCGCCGATCTAAAAATAAGCTGCCATCGAGAACGACGAGGGTTTTATATGCCATAGCTGAAGCAGTCCATCTAGTGGGTTACAAATTTACCTTTTTATTGCGCTTTCTTTTTGGCAAAATACTGTCAAGAATTTCTACATAAATAATATGTTTCTTAAATTCAAATTTTTTGCGTTCTTTATTATTTTATTTAGTATTGCTGAATCCATCAGCGCAATACCGCTCTTCTCGAGACAAACGGGTCAGAACTGCGTCTCATGCCATGCTGGCGGTCAATATCCTGAACTAACCCCTTATGGCAGATATTTTAAGCTCACCGGTTACACGTTGGGTACCCGTCAAGATTTGCCCATTTCAATTCAATTTGTAGGTGGCGCTGCTACCAGCACCAATGGTAATAATGGCACTGGGCAGACTCAGCAAAGTGGCCAACTAGAACCAAATTATCTTTTTCTTAATGTAGGTGGTAAGATTTTTGATAACTTCGGTGCTTTTAGTCAGTGGTACTACGCATTTGATGAGCAAACTAGTGGTGGAGGCTCAGTCAAAAATCAAAATAGTTTTGCTGCCGATGTTCAGGATTGGCGTTATGCTGACCGCTTTGTGGGTGGCGATGGCATCATTAAAGATATTATTTGGGGTGCCTCACTTAATAATTATGCGGGCGTTACTGATGTCTGGAATTCTTCTCCAATGTGGATGTATCCCTACATGGGCTCTAACAGAAACTCGTCAACATATGGACTTCCCTTCAACACCAAACTAAGCGCTTATGGCATCAACGCTCCCGGCTATGGTGTTTATGCGTATATTAATAACAATTTTTATGGTGAACTAAACCTATATCAATCAGGTGGTTCGGGACCATTGTCTTGGATGACTTACCCCGCATCAAATAGCAATCCGAATAACGCACCAACATACCTTCAAGGACTTAATCCATATTTTCGGTTTGCGTATCAAAGTAATGAGCGAAACGGCCACAATTGGATGGTTGGATTTCTTGGATCGAATATTAATCAATATCAAAGCTGCTCGACCGTTGCCAATAGCGCTCAATTCACTGGCAACATTCCATCGTGCTTGGCAATAAACTCGCCCGCTCTGGGCTCAGGCACTGTGCAATATCAGGATCGAGCAGTTGATGGGCAGTATCAATACTTAGTGGATCCTCATACTGTTACTGCGCAAGCCCGCTTTACTCAAGAAAATATCACTGATGCAAACAATATTCTTTACAGCAATACAAATAACAATCTCAATTCAATGATTGCTAAAATCAGCTATGTCTACAAAGCAACTTATGGTGCTGGCCTTGGCTACTTAAGTGTTTCTGGTTCAGCAGATGCTCGATATGGAACGAATGCCATTAGCGGTGCAAACTTACAGCCAAACTCAGTCGCCTGGATGCCATCTATTTGGTATCAACCACTCCAAAATATCCGAATTACCTATACGTATACAGCATTCACTCAGTTTAATGGTGGCAATAAAAACTACAACGGATTAGGCACCAACGCAAACGCAAATAACGCATCATGGTTTTACGTTTGGATTGCAATGTGATGTTAGTGAGATACAAAAACATTAACAAAATTAGTGTCTTAAGGATATTCCTTGGCTTACTGGTATCTGGAATATTTTCAGGCTGTACATACTTCAATTTGACCCCCCCTATAAGTACTCTTGAAAACCCATCACGGAGTAGAACCATTGGTGATTATCCAGTTTCTGGAAAAGTTCTTGCCGTTCAGATTTGCTCATCTTGTCATGGGCTTGATGGCTACTCAAACACTCCGATCATGCCCAATCTTGCTGGACAGCAAAAAGAGTATTTAATAAATCAATTAAATGATTATCGAGATCAGACTCGTCGTAATGAATATGGCGTGATGTATATGTGGGGCATGGCTAGAGGACTATCCGACTCACAAATTAATGAGCTTGCTGAGTACTTTTCTCAATTGAAGACAAAACCTCAGAGGACCACTTACACATCTGAGTCGATAGCTCGAGGAAAAGAAATTTTCGAAAAGGGAATACCCCAGCAGTCTGTTTTACAGTGTAATTCCTGTCATGGCAATGAAGGTCAGGGACAAGGCTCAATACCTCGAATTGCCGGTCAGAAAGCTTTCTATAACCAAAAGCAGCTTAACCTTTGGAAAAATCCTGATCAAAAAAGATTTATGGAAATTGGCGGCACAACCTGGTGGGCGCAAACCATTCATTTTGAACGTCCGCGAGGCAATCTCATGCAAATTATTTCGAAAGGACTATCTGAGGCTGATATAAAAGCAGTTACTGAATATCTTGAAACTATGAATTAAGCAAATTGCTCAAAGTTGGTTACTGATTCGGAGGAATGCTAGTCGTTCAATAAACAAATAGTTTAGACACCCAAGCAATGCCCATATATCTATTGGGCTCTAGCGATGATATTCACTACACGTCAACTACACAGTGATAAAAAAATGGCCTAGCGTTTTCACGCTAAGTCATTGAATTTATTGGTGGGCCCAGCTGGACTCGAACCAGCGACCCAAGGATTATGAGAACAGACAACCAAATAAAACCATTATGATTTCAATGACTTACAGCGCTTAATTATTGGTGTGTGAGCATTCGTGTAGTGTTTAAGTGTTACTTAAAGTAACGCAAAACTTAAGCATTTTTAATCAAAAAATGTGGTCTTACACAATCTTGCAGTCAAGCCACTGATTTATATCTAAGATTTATTCATGAAGCACCTAATAAAAAAGGCCACCATTGGTGGCCAAAATTGGAGACATGCAACCTTCTAACTAAATGTGTTTTCGCCTTTCGACCAATCCCAAAAACTTCTCATATTCCTTTTCATCAACTGTATAACTGTGATCATCATCAGGAAACTTACCGGCCTTAACCTCGCTTATATACTCTTTGATTCCCTTAACAGCAACCTCTGTTAAGTTAGCATATCGTTTTGTAAATTTAGGCTTAAAGTCAGAAAATACACCTAAAAGATCATGACAAAGAAGAATTTGACCATCAGTTCCCACGCCTGCACCAATTCCAATAGTCGGAATTTCCAACTGCTTTGATATAACAGTTGCAATCTTCGCAGGGACAGCCTCAAATTCCAACATGAAGCATCCGGCATCCTGAATGGCAAATGCATCTTCAAGAATTTTCATAGCCGATTCAGCAGTCTTTCCTTGAATTCGAAATCCTCCAAATACTGCAACTGTATGGGGAGTCATACCAATGTGGGATGCCGTTGGAATTCCAGCGTCAACCAAAGCTTTCAAAATATGGGCTTGAGATTTTCCACCCTGCGGCTTCACCGCATCGCATGCAGCATCTTGCATGAACCGCGTAGCGTTTTGTAGTGCACGATCAACTGTGTTGTAGCTTTGATATGGCATGCATCCTAAAACAAATGTATTAGGTGCCCCCCTACGTATAGATGCTGCGTGCATCACCATCATGTCCATTGTTGCAGGTATTGTATTGGGATGACCATGCGCAATCATTGCAAGACTGTCACCAACGACGGCAACATCTACTCCAGCTGTTTCAGCCCACTTCGCTGAGGTGTAATCAGGAACTGACATGTAGACCATTTTTTCGCCGGTCTTTTTTGACTCACGAATCTCTTGTAAATTTCGCTTCTTTTTTTCAAGCGCTCCAGATCCAACAGGTATGTTCAAAATATTCTCCTTTAATTTGATTACATCATTGCTTTTTCTGCATCTTCCTTTTGCTGCAACGAAAAAATCGATGAATACCCACCTGACCAATCAGGCGGAATGAGGCATGGCAATGGATCGTGATGAGCGAACTGAGCCCTTTTGCCTGTCAGGATTACCTGATCATGTTTTGGTTTTAATGGATTTACAGTATATGGAAATGCATCTGCAGAAGTTAACGTATAAAGTAACAATGGTCTGCCTAAATTTGATTGATTTGCAGGTGACCCATGGATAGTCCGGCAATTATGTAAGGTTAATGAGCCGGCAGGTCCAGTCAAGTACACGGCTTTTTCAATGTGAATCTTTTTAACATCCTCATCAGATAAACAACCAACCCATTTCCCCGATTCATCATATTGACTCATCATAGGCTCAAGCAAATGACTTTTGGGGATCACTCCCAAAGGCCCCTGATCCATTCCACAATCGTATAAATAGGTACCAATTGTTAATGGTGAGTAGTTGGTATGAGGCCAGAATGAAATATCGTAGTGCCATTTCACCTCCTCGCCACCCTTTTGCCACTTAAAGTTAAGCTTGGAATGGTGGAATTTCACATCGGGTCCAACTAAGTCAGCAACAGCATCAAGCATTGGTGACTTACTAACGTATTCCCAAAAGACTGGATGATGCTCAGTGGGATTGGAGACTCGCCTTAAACGTGGCTCAGACGATGTATGGTCAGGCTCAAGATCGAAGATTGTGTCCGACTTGGAAACTTTTTTACTTTGCTCAACAAGTTCGTTCGTAGCATCGCGTAATTTAACTAACCAGTCATCACTAATAAACTTTTCTAAAAGGATGTACCCATTTATAAAATATTCCTCGCGTTGTTTTTGACTCAAAACACGGGCTGGAATCTTCAAAATTTGTTCCGGGCTCATCATACCTCCTTATCGAAAATTCAACATAATGCTGGGTAAATAAGTCACTAGAGACGGGAAAATAATTACAACAACTAAGGTTAATATTTGAAGCCCAATAAATGGGACAACTCCCTTATACATGTGCTTGATATTAATTTCCTCTGGTGCAACAGCTCGCAAATAAAAAATTGCTGGTGCCATGGGAGGGGTTAGATATGAGGTTTGAATCATGATGAGGAACAAGACACAAAACCATACTGGATCAAAACCTGCAGCAGTTACAAGCGGAGTAAAAAGTGGTACAAAAATTAATACGATAGAGATCCAATCCAAGAAAAATCCAGCAATAAAAATGATTAACATCATTAATCCCAGAAGAATCCAAGGACTTAATTGCATTTGATTGATAATAGTACTTGCAGTATTAATTCCGCCGCCACCAATAAAAACTCCAGTAAATAACGAGCCAGCTAGGAGAACTGCCATAATCATTGCGGTAATTAGGACAGTTTTTATAAGTGCTTCATATAAACCCTTCCAACTAAAATTACGGTACAAAACTGTTAAAAGAACAGATGCAATCGCCCCTATGGCAGCTGCCTCTGTTGGAGAGGCCAACCCCAAAAGAATTGAACCTAAAACTGCTACGATCATCAATAAAGGTGGTAATAAATTTTTTGTTGATATCCAAACTTTTTCTGAGAACGTAGGATCATCGGGCTCTGGCGGAATTCTTGGCCCATTTTCCGGCTGGATATAGCAAAGAGTAAATATATAGATGAGATAAAGGGAGGCCATAATTAGGCCAGGAAACAACATTCCATACAGCAAATCACCCACGGAAACGTTTGCTAACGGGCCCATCACAACCGCCACAACCGATGGCGGAATAATCGTCCCAAGCGATCCACCAGCGCAAATTGATCCTGAAATAAGGCTTTTGTCGTATTTGTAACGTAACATGATTGGTATGGTTAATAAACCAACCACTGATTCAGTAGCGCCAATCACACCACTGGATGCTGCAAAAATAATGCACATGGTGATCGTGGCAATCGCTAAACCGCCAGGCAACCGTCTTGTCCAAATATGAATAGCCTCAAATAATTTATCGGCGATTCCTGATTTTTCAAGAATGGCACCCATGAAAACAAATAAAGGAATTGCTGCAAATACAAAATTAGATGAAATATCTTCAATTTTTTCAATAAATTGAAATATCACACGATCATTAAAAATTAGAAGTCCAAATAAAACTGCTGTAATCATCATTGAAAAAGCAACTTGAACACCCAAAAACATCAGTACAAATGCGACTGGCAACATCAAGAATGGCAAAATCTCAGTCATCATCTATGCCTTGTATTTTTTTAATGATTTAATAATTTCAGCTAGCACTTGCAAAGCTAGTAAAGCAAATGCAATCAAGAAAATAAGTCGAAATGGCCATACGGGCATATTCATTGCCGACTGACCGCTACGCTCATTCCGTAAAAATCCAGAAATTAAATGGGCGGCCAAGCCGTATGTCAGCCAAAGCATCAGCGGAAGAACTACAGAATAAGCAAATAAATCGATCAAAGCCCTGGTCTTTGCAGTCATTGACTGGCTAAAGATATCAATCCGAATAAATTGACCTTTTTGCAGAGTGTATGCCATACCCAAAAGAAAATGCGTTCCAGTCAGTACATAACCAACCTCATAAGCCCAGACTGTCGGCGCCTCAAAAATATAACGAGCAAATACTTCATAAGTTGTTGCCAAAACTAGCGGGACTAATGCAAATGAGGCAAGTATGCCTACATTACCAGTGACTCGTTCTATATTCTTGACCAGTGAATTCATTGAGATTTCTATATCAATATTTTGATTTAAGTGGGCTTAGGAAAACCTAAGCCCATATTCAAACTATTTGCTACTAACTGCTTTTGTTTTTACTGATCTCCAGCCAGAGGCGCCCTCCCATAACTTATCAAGCGCCTGTTGGCTATCAAACACTGGTGCAAAGAATGGATACTTATTCTCTTTAGCAGTTTTAGTGGCCCAGTCAAGTCCAATTTTCCGGGCCGCATATTGAACCTCGGGGGACAACTCGATAACTGTGTTACCAGATTTACGATAGAAATCAAGCGCCTTAGCATCCTCCTGACCAACCTTGAGCCAACTTTCCAAGGTAACTAATTTAGCAACCATATCAACTAGTTTCTTATCTGCCTCTGAGAGTTTTGCCCATGCAGCCTTATTAATAACAAGCTCAAACGGCGCTGTTGGCTGATGAACTCCTGGGTAAATGATGTATTTCGCAACCTTGTGAAAGCCCATTGGGATATTTTCATAGAGAGTGCCCCATTCAGTGGCATCAATAGCACCCCGCTCTAGCATCGGATATACGTCGCCACCAGCTGTTGTAACGGGGGCTGCACCTAAATCTTTTGCCATTTCAAGCCATGCTCCGGCAGTTCGCAGCTTCAGGCCCTTAAGGTCATTTAAGGTTCTTACTGGCTTTCTGGAATGTAAAAATGCTTCGGCTGTTCGAATAAATAATGGCATTGAAATTACATCATCAGTCTGCTCACGAAATTTTCTTTGCATCTCAGTTCCGCCAGCAACATATAGCCAATGCAACATACGTTCTGAATCAAATGAACCTGCATACCCGCCAAACAAAACAGTGGTTGGATCTTTCCCCCAGTCATAACCCATCCAGGTATGACCGAGTTCGGCCACACCATTTTTAACAGTCTCGGGCACTTTTAAAGCATTACCCAAGGCTCCGCCAGGAAAAGTTTGAATCTTGAATCGTCCGCCACTAAACTGCTCCATCTTTTCAGCAAATGCTTTTGCTCCAAGATCCATTAGAGGACCGCCGCTCCAGCCGGTTGCCATTTTCCAGTTATAGGTGGCTCCTTGCGCTTGAACGGTTAATGGAAAAGACATTGCAGCCGCAACCGCACCACCAGTTTTTAAAAATTCACGTTTTTTCATCTTACGTCTCCCTTATCAACTTACTCTGCTACATGAAATAAATGCTTCCCAAGATCTAACCCACTGCCTACCTGCTTCCTATCTACCCAGAATTATTAAAAGTTTTACGTGTCAAATTCTCAACACAGTCAATTAATGCATCCAAAGCTTTGCCTGCTTCTGATTCACTGCCTTTCGCAATAGCAGCAGCTAATGTGCCGTGCAAATTTGCCATCTCGGTAACGCCAGCAAAATGATGAAAATTTCCAAACCAAAAACGACGAGACATCCCATGAAGGGGAGACATAGCAGCAGCCGCAAACTCATTACGAGCAGCCTGCACGGTCAAATCGTTGAGCTCTTTATCAATTCTTCTAAATAAAACATCATCTTTGTCCTTAGCTGCCTTACGAAATTCTTTTGCTAAACGTTCAAATTCTTTTCGCTCAGATGGGGTCGCTCTTTTTGCAGCTTTTTTACAAATCAATCGCTCCAATTCACGACGAGTTTCAAGCACGCGGAGTTGTTTTTCAGTATTGAGGTCTGAAATAAAAATTCCCCGTTTTGGCACAATGGTGACCAGATGTTCGCGACTTAGTCGTTGAATTGCTTCACGAATCGGGGTTCGACCGATGCCTAAAAAATTAGATAATTGCGCTTCGGACACGGGAGTCTCAGGAGGCAGCTGCATCGTGACAATCATTTCTTCAATCTGGCTATAAGCCCGATCAGAGAGTGATGCCTCATCTGGAGAAACAACAAGTGCAAGATTGGAGGATTTACGATTTGTCATTAGGCAAATTGGGCTGGAGCCTCAGCTCGATCAAACATTCCATAGTCACGCAGCACCACGAACCAAAATAATTTGATTGAATCTGCAACTGATAACTGGATCAGCTTGCGATCAATTGATGTGTTTGGTGAAAACTCAATTATTGAGATTCCACGGTTGGGATCCAAAACTCCTCGATATGATTTGTTTGCAAAATCTCTGAGCGGTGCTTGAGTGAGTATTGTTTGAACCTCATCAAACCGGCCAATTAACAACAAAATTTGCTCGCGATTTGGACTTTCACTAATCTGCCCTTCTTCCTTTGATGCTGAAACACGAAGCCGGTAATCATCAAAAACCTTATTGCGCCCACAAACTTGTGCGCCATTATGGTCAGGTTGACAACGCCACTGAGCCAAAGATTCTTCATCTTTCCAACAGGAAAATGACAAATACCAATCTCTCTTCTCAAGATTAGCAAAGCGCTCAACCGAGATAAAACCTGGATTTTGCTCCACGATTGGCTTTAGGTGAGCAGCCATTGAAAAGTACTCTTCGACATGACCAGCTTTTGGTAACACATCGAATAGAACTGATTGCATTATGCGATCCTATGATTGAAGCGCTTTTTGTTCCTGTTGATCAAGAATCGGCCCCTCTAAGGTGACCTTTTCCTCTTGTACCCCACCATTACGAAATTTTTCAACAATTGGTCTTAGTTTCGGATCGACGTGCTCTTCATTAAATCCATTTAAGAGCGTCCCAACTAAGCCGCGCTTAAGATCACTAGTACCCATAATCCAGTCAGCGAGCGGAAATGTAAGATTCATATTTTTGTGCATCATGATGCCAAGATTGTGATGGGCGGCATGATGACGTCGAATCGTATTAATAAAAGGCATATTACGTACGAACCAGTTTTCCTTGACATGGCAGCAGTAATGAAATGTTTCGTAAATTAGGTAGTGACCAACCATCGTCATATACAAGATATAACCAACATTGGGATTAAAAATTTTTGAGGCTATGTATCCAAGAACTGTCCCTGCAACACCTAAAACAATTAATACCCGCCATGGGAAAAAGACGATCCGATGCTCTTTCACTGTGTCAATGGTGTAGTCTGTATCAGTGAAATATTGATGATGTTGACGTGTATGTCTGTCATATATTGCCCTAAGTGCAAATACATCAATTAGTCGGTGCATCACATACTTATGCATCGCCCACTCTACAAAGTTTCCTGCGATCGCAACTGGAATAATCGTTAGCCAAGCCCACGTTGGATTACTAAGTTGACTGGCGCAATAGTAAATCGCAATTAAACCGGCAACATACATCACACCAATGTGTACTAATCCGTTATAAAAAGGACTAATTTGATTCACATAAGACTCACGAAACCTCTTCTGTCTTTCCGTCATCACCATCGGCTTAGAAAAAGTACTCATCGAAGTCTCCTTGTGTAATGAATAACACTTGATATATATTACTAACATATTAGTTGAATGTCAGTAAATTGGAAGTGTTGTTTATCAGGATTAACCCTTAAATTAGGAGAAACCATGCCCAGTGATATCGAAATTGCACAACAAGCAAAAATGTTGCGTATTGCTGAAGTCGCTAGAGACAAACTGGGAATTTCTGATGAATATTTAGAGCCTTATGGGCACTACAAAGCCAAAGTTTCTCTGCCCTACTTGGAAACATTAAAAAATCGTTCCAACGGAAAACTTATCCTGGTAACAGCGATTAATCCCACGCCCGCTGGTGAAGGGAAAACGACGACCACTGTTGGACTTGGCGATGCCCTCAATTACCTAGGTAAAAAAGCAATTATCTGCCTGCGTGAACCATCCCTTGGGCCGGTATTTGGAGTAAAAGGTGGTGCTGCGGGTGGTGGCTATGCCCAGATCATACCAATGGAGGACATCAATCTTCACTTTACAGGCGATTTCTCGGCCATCGCTCTAGCCAATAATCTTTTGGCGGCTTTGATCGATAACCATATCTTCCATGGCAATACTCTCGGTATTGATAGTCGCCGGATTCAATGGAAACGCGTAGTTGACATGAACGATCGCGCGTTACGGCACATTACTAATGGGCTTGGCGGTCCAGGTAATGGGTATCCACGTGAAGACGGGTTTGATATCGTGGTCGCCTCCGAGGTCATGGCGATCTTTTGTCTGGCAACGTCACTTGATGATCTTAAAGAACGTCTCTCCAATATCGTGGTTGCCTACACCCGCGATCTAAAACCTATCTTTGCCAAAGATCTCAACGCGCATGGAGCCATGACGGTATTACTCAAAGATGCGCTAGCCCCAAATCTTGTACAAACACTTGAGAATAACCCGGCCTTTGTGCATGGCGGGCCTTTTGCCAATATCGCGCATGGTTGCAACTCGGTGATTGCCACCCAAGCAGCACTCAAGCTAGCCGATTATGTGGTGACCGAAGCGGGCTTTGGTGCTGACTTAGGGGCTGAGAAATTCATTGATATCAAATGCCGTAAGTCAGGTCTGCGCCCCTCTGCTGCCGTCATTGTTGTCACAGTAAGAGCCATGAAATATCACGGGAATGCCGATCTATCAGAATTAACCCAAGAAAATTTAGCAGCCCTTGAAAAAGGCTTAGTCAATTTAGAGCGCCATGTTGAAAATATTACAAAGGTGTACCAAATACCCTGTGTAGTTTCAATCAACCAATTCTTAAGTGATACTCCCGCAGAAATCGATCTTATTAAAAAGCGAATGCAATCTTTGGGAGTAAAAGTGGTTATTGCTTCCCATTGGGCACATGGCGGCAAAGGTGCTAAAGATCTTGCTGAAGAGGTGATCAAACTTTGTGACACGCCATCTCAAATGCAATTTGTATATGAAGAGTCGGATAGCCTCTGGGACAAGATTAATCATATTGCTAAAAAGGTATATCGAGCCAGTGAAGTTACTGCGGACTCAAAGATTCGAGCACAAATACAAGACCTGCAAGAAAAAGGTTATGGTCATTACCCTGTATGTGTAGCTAAAACACAGAGCTCTTTTTCAACCGACGCCAAATTACGCGGGGCGCCCAATAACCACGTCATTAATATTAGGGAAGTTCGCCTTGCTGCCGGCGCTCAATTTATCGTGATGGTCTGCGGCGATATTATGACAATGCCGGGCTTGCCAAAAATCCCATCTGCTGACAAGATTGACTTGATTGGTGGAAAGGTAGTTGGCTTGTTTTAAACATTCGGTTTAATTTGTTATAGGTATACCCTTCTTACATGTAGAGCAATTGTCTTATTACTTCGACAGAAAGTATCTATCAGGATAAGTCTACTAATAGTTTAGACACCCTAGCTAGAGCCATATATCTATTGGGGTATAGCGGTGATATTCACTACACATCAACTACACATTGATAAAAAAATGACTTAGCGTTTTCAGGCTAAGTCATTGATCTTATTGGTGGGCCCAGCTGGACTCGAACCAGCGACCCAAGGATTATGAGAGCAGATAACCATAACAGACCTCTTTGATATCAAGAGGTTACGTCGCCTAAGGATCGGTGTGTGGTGTTATGTGTAGTAATAATAACTTTGCTAAAAGGAGATTAATCTTATTTGCAGGCCGAGCAAGATTTCTATCAAAAGTAGAAAGCACAAAGAAAATGTCTTCAACCAGCTATAAAGCGCAATACAAAATGAATAATGCCTACTCGTCATGGATGACTGCAGGCACATATGGAAATTTTAATGACGCACTAGCGGCGGCGCTAAGGAAGAAAAAGGCTGGCGCTATTGTGGTGAGGGTTGAAGATGGCGCTAAGATGGTAATTTATTCATCCTGAATAAATTACTCTCCCATGACCCCGAACTCCATATAATCATTCTAGCTATCTACCGTCTTAAAACCTAGATCAAAAAAGTGGTGTCTCAGTAAACATATCTAGCCGTAATGACTTGATTTTTCAATTTAATAATTGCAATTACCTTAGTACCCTTTTCTATATTAAATTTTCCTCTTATCTCAAAATTTTCCCTATTTGCAGCAAGCTCATATTCTTGCTTGCTTGCTCCATTTAGTAATGTCAGCTTTGCGTTTCCCCCATTAATGTCAATAGGCTTTCCATGATCTCGCACATAAATTTGCACTAAATCATTTTTTGCGACAAGCTCAACATCAATATCCTTGACTACAAATATTTTTCCTCCAAATAGAGGGGCATGATCATGCCTCCCGTCAGCATTTGCAATAGATGTAGTCGATAGAAAAATAACGAACGTTAATATAAGTGATCGAATTTTCATTTTTAATATCCCTCTTGTGCATTTGTAATTAATAATGATTTTTCAGCGTCTTTCTTTCCATAGAGCCAAAACATAGCCGGCGTTAAAAAGGTATCTAATAAGGTTGAGCTAATAAGCCCAGAGAAAATTACAACCGCCACAGGATGCAATATCTCCGTTCCCGGCCGTTCCGCCTCAAAAAGCAAAGGCGCTAAAGCGAATGCTGTAACTAACGCTGTCATCAAAACTGGTGACAATCTCTCAATTGAACCTCTTACTATCATTGACTTACTAAATGCCTCACCCTCTAGCCTCATCAGATTTAGGTAGTGGCTTATTTTTAAGATTCCATTTCGCACCGAGATACCAGCTAGCGTGATAAATCCGATGAGGGCGGCAATTGACAGTGGCTGACCAGATAGCCATAAGCCAATGACTGCGCCAATCATTGCCAATGGGATGTTGGACATAATCATGAGAGAAAAAAGGGTTGATTTGTACTTTGTATAAAGTACAGCAAACATCATTAGCAATGAGCCAATTGATAAAAATCCAATCAACTTAGAGGCCATTTCTTGAGCGACAAATTGTCCTCCTAACGTAACGAAATAACCTTCGGGCATACGGAAATTATCGACTACAACCCTAATATCTTTTACTACGTCAGATAACGCCCTATTTGATGTATTTGCAGAAATGACAATTCGCCTTTTCCCATCATCCCTGCTAATTTGATTGGGACCATCGCTATCCTCCAAGGAAGCAATCTTTGAAAGCGGTATTCTTCCAAGCGGAGTATCAATTAAAACATCAGACAACCCATCAAGCGTTCGAGAAGTCTCTGGCAATTTCAGCACAAGCCCAAAACGTTTACTTCCCTCGATGATTTGAGAAAGGCGCTCCCCTTCTACTATTGACTGCAATACCTCCATGACTTGAGATGTGGAGACTCCATATTGCGATGCAAGGTCATAATTAATTCGTACTTTAATTTGCGGAGCTAATACTTGCTTTTCAATCTCTAAGTCTACGAGACCTGAAACTCCAGATAATTTTGAGCGTAATAAATCTGCTTGACTGCGCAAAATATCCAAGTCATCACCAAAAATCTTGATGGCAATTTGTGAACGCACTCCTGATAGCATGTGGTCGATTCTGTGTGAGATAGGTTGCCCTATCGCAATCGCAGCAGGTAAGTTCACCAATCTCTTTCGAATGTCATCTTGAATATCAGCCATAGATCTTGTTAATTCTTTTGCAGGCTTAAGTCCCACATCAAGCTCACTAACATGTACGCCTTCCGCGTGCTCATCAAGCTCAGCGCGACCACTCCTTCTGCCAACATAGGTCACCTCAGGGATTTGACGAATAAGTACTTCAGCTTGCCGCGCAATCGCTGAAGATTCGGTTAAGGCAACCCCCGGATTGAGTCTCAAACCTACCAATAATGTCCCTTCATTAAACGGAGGCAAAAAAGCAGTTGGCATTACAAAAATGCTGAGCCCAGAAACGAGAACCAAGGAAGCGGCGTAAACAATATATCTTTTTGGCGCCACCAAAAATCGATTGAGCATTATTTGGTAATGCGATTTAAGCCAAACTAGGATTTTGGTATCTCCATGGCTAGCCTGTTTCATGGCTGGCAATAGGTAATAACTCAATACTGGCGTAACCGTTACCGACACGATCAAAGAGGCCAGCGTAGAAACTATAAACGCTATCCCAAGAGGGGTAAACAATTTACCTTCAATTCCCGAAAGTGCAAATAAGGGAATAAAAACCAATACTATGATGGCAGTTGCGTAGATAATCCCGGTTCTCACTTCAAGTGATGCCATCCGCACTACCTCAATAATGCTGACACGCTCACCTTCTGGCTTATCGGTATTGATTTTCAGTCTGCGAATGATATTTTCAACATCAACAACCGCATCATCCACTAGTCCACCAATAGCAATAGCAAGCCCTCCTAAGGTCATAGTGTTAATGGAAAGACCAAAGTATTTAAAAACTAACGCAGTGATTAATATCGATATTGGAATTGCAGTCAATGAAATAAAAACTGGCCTGAATGTACCCAAAAACAGATACAAAATAATTGCTACAAAGATTGAAGCACCAATCAGTTTTCCCTCAAGTGTATTGATAGATGCCTCTATAAATGTAGCCTGCCTAAACGTCATTCTGGGCGCATTCATCCCTTCAGGAAGGCCTTGCTTTAATTGATTCAGTGCATTTTCAATTTTTAAACTCAAATCGATTGTGTCGGCCGATGGTTGCTTTTGAATTCCCAAGATAACTGCGGGACCCCCTTCATAACCAGCATCACCTCGCTTAACTGCTGGCGCAAATGTAACCTCAGCTATTTGCTTTAGCAAAATTTGCTGACCACCCTTTGTTGTCACTGCCAAGTTTCTCAAATCATCCAAGCTAGAAGTTCTGCCAATGTTACGAATCAGGTATTCCTTGCTATTAACCTCAATGAAGCCCCCAGAAGTATTCGATGAATGCCCCCTAAGAACCCCCTCCAGCTGCGATACCGTCACCCCTAGCTCGGACATTCGCCGCGTATTAGGCTGGACTTGAAATTGACGGACCTGACCTCCGATTGGAATAACCTGAGCAACTCCAGGAATCGCCATTAATCGAGGTCTTAAAACCCAGTCTGCATACTCGCGAACTTGCATTGGAGAAATCTTAGCCTCATCAATTGGTATTGCAATTTGCATAATTTCGCCCATGATGGAGCTGATCGGTCCCATTCGCGGTACAACCCTATCGGGTAACGTGTTTTCCATTGTGCTTAAACGCTCACTCACCATTTGACGGGCTCGATATATATCCGTGCTCCAATTAAAGGTGATGTAGATAAAAGAAAGTCCAGCACTCGAAATTGATCTCACTGACTCGACACCCGGAAGACCATTCATTACCGTTTCCAATGGAAATGTAATTAATTGCTCAACCTCCTCAGAGGCCATTCCACCAGCTTCAGTCATTACAGTTACGGTTGGCTTATTGAGGTCTGGAAAAACATCTACCGGCATGCTCTGGAGCGCAAATGCTCCGTATGCCATGATGATTAATCCAATCAAGATGACAATCAGACGATTTTTCAAGCTAAAGTTTAATAGCCAGGTAAACATAGTAGCCCTTAGCGAATTTGATTAATTAAGGAAGCTGCGCTACTTACAACCCTATCTTGCGCAGACAATCCTGAAGTGACAACGACATACTTTCCATCGAGCGGCTCATATAAGACTACTTTTGGCTCAAACTCTTCTGGCGACTTCTTAATCCAGACAATGTTTTGATTAGCACCATTTTTAACAATTGCCGAGAATGGAATTTTGAAGCCTTTATATTTGGTCTCAGTACTAACAAACACTCTAAGCGGTTGACCAATAGGAATTCCTAGCAAATCATCATTTTTCCCAGAAAATGTAATGGGAAGTGCGAGCTCTCTCATAGATTGACCTCCGCCCAAATACTGAAGTTCAATAGTTTTTCCAGAATATTCAATGAATCCACCAGATATATTTTTGAGCATAGTGCCGTCATAAGCTAATGCCTCAACCAATAATCGACTTGGATTTACTACCTCGAAAATTAATTGCCTTGCCTCGACCACCTGCCCAGAAACAATGCCCATCGTCGAGATAATCCCCGAAACAGGCGCTCTCAATTCTTCATTGGCAACCGCGGCCTGAGCCTCCTCAATCGTTTTGCGAGGTACGGTATCACTTAACTCCCGCAATCGTTTTAAACGGCTTTCAGCTAAAGAACGGGTACCGCTAGGGCCAGCCTCTGGCGTTACGTAAGCAAGCACATCACCTTTCGTCACACTTTGCCCGGGCAATGGAAATCCTTTAGGTCCTGGTGTGATTCTTCCGGCAACAATCGCTTGAACCTTGCCGCCATAGTTTGGATCCATCATGACCTTGCCTGCCAAATCGAGTGTTTTAGGAAAATCGCCCTCTTGAGTCAATTCAGTCTCAACCTTCAACTGCCTTTGCGCTAACTTGGGTATAAAAAGATTGCCATTGGCTTGCCTTTTGGGAGTGTCAACACTCAGTGCAGCAGTTGAATTCTTTTCATCCCCATGATCAGATCCTGCGTATGACAAACTGAAAAAAAATAGTACGGCCGCAATCAAAATAGGTTTAAATAATGTAATAAAGATAATCATTTGCGATCCTTAATTTGCATAAGTATTTTTTGTATTTTCGGGATGATTTGTCCGCGTTTAGAGTAAAAGCGCCAGGAAATCGCAAGCAGAACCAATACACCGATCGCCAACTTAGCAACCAACCACCAGCTAAATTTTGTAGAGTTGGTGTGTTGATTGACAAACGTAGTTGCAATAATGTCGCTTACATCACCATCAATAATGGTGATAGTTACAGGCACGAGATCACCCTTTAAGTTTTTAGCAAGAGGGCCCTCATAGACATTGCCAGGAGCTTCTTTGAGCTCAATTTTTTGGCCGTCTAGGTCAATATTGACTTGTGCAGCTTTCACAGGTTTGTTGGTTAAAAAATGATCTATGTAGAGTCGAATCAGCTTTTCATCGAAAACACCAACAACCTCATACATATCAGATTCTGCATAAAAACGGGGCAATGCTACCCCAACGGAATTAACTGCTTGACCAGCATCATGATCATGGCCCGGACCAGCAATAACTAAGTTTACAGACGCAGCTGACAGAAAAAGAACTGCGGAAAGTAGAATGAGTTTGCGTTTTAAATAATTCATCGATAAATCCTTATTCCGGTAACAGCCCAAGGGCTTGGCGTAAATTTGAAATGGCCACTGCGTAATTAATTTTTGCAACAGCAGCTTGTCGGCTTGCATCCGATGCCTCTAACTCAATACGCAATCTTGTAGGTAAATCCGTCTCACCAAATCGAAACGACTTTTCAAAAAAAGATCGTGTTTCATTAGCCAATACGGCTCTTTTTTCAGATGAGTCGGCTTTTAGTCGAGCAGTCTTTACCAGCAAAACACTTGACTCAATATTCGAGAGAGTCCTCTCCCTTTCAAGCGCCAACTGCGACTCAGCTTCTACCATTTCAGCAGTTGTTGTTGCTAATTTATTTTGATAGCGAGAATCCGAACCAAACGGAATGCGTATTCCTAGAGTAATGGATTGTTGAAATGGAACACCATAAACATCCCGCCCTCTTGTTGTCAGAAGTTGCAATTCCGGTGTTGATCGCGTTTGCGCTTTAGCTAGTGAAACTGCTTTCTTAGCTACCTCAAGCTGATCAAGTAATGCTGCTACTACTGGTAAATTGAAATCTAGACTCGATAAATTATCCGGAACCTTTGGGATTGGCTCAGCAAGCTGATTTAATAATCCGGTCTTGATAGATTTTTCCACCATACCAACACCCAACAATGAGCGAACCTTTTGCTCTGCATTGATAAAGTTGGCTTGAGCTTCAGCTAGACTTGCTTCTGCATTGGCTAATGCGCCATTAGCTTGATGCAAATCTGCACGCGATAAGTCTCCAGCCCTAAATCTTTTTTCTACATCAAAACTTAGTGCCTTTGCGTTTTGAAATCTACCATTAGCCAAATCTAACTCTACGCTAGATCGTTTATATGACCAGTAAGCATCGCGAACTTCAGCGGCCACTTTCAGTTGAATTAGAAGATACTGAGAAAGCAATCTCTTATATTCAGCATCCGCTAACCCGATAGAATTGGCGCGCTCACCCCACAACCAAAGCGGGATGCCCAGACCCGCAATGGTCTCGCTTGCACCTTGATTGCTATTCGCTCTATCAGTTTTTTGAGCGATCTCAATAGATGCAGGGCTAGCCAAGAAGCTACTTGCAATCTTTTGCTTCGCTAATGCAGCATCCACTCTGAATTGATACGATTTTGACTCAGGCTGACGCTCCCAAGCTATTTCATACAGGGACTTTAATTCGCGCTTATTCAGCTTTGCATCATCGGCATAGGCAAATATTGACCAGAATATCGATGGAATGCAAAGCATCCAAACAGAAAAATTTCGCCACAACGGCATTTTCTCTCGAAACATAACAACTCCATTTGATTTAACAATTGAGAGTTGACGAGAATTTTTTAGTTGAGTTTAGGGATGGTTCTCGCCAACTTAAGCGAGAGGAATCCAATTAGGCTTATATGGCGGAGGGATACTAAGATCGGGGAAATGCAGATCGATAGCTATTACAAAGTGAAGCTTATTTAGATAAAGATAACTTACGCTGGATTCGTTGAAAAAGGACGAGTGGGTTAAATGACATGTTCCGCAATCAGAATCATTAGCTAAATTTGACCCGACCTTTTCTGTGGGCACTTTATGGTCATGCTCATGGTGCCCCGGGTGAGAAATGGTGGACTGCTCATGAAGGCAATAGCTCGCAACTACTGCAAACGACGTTTGCAGCCCAATAAAAAACACAGCAGCGAGAATTATTAATCTTTTCACAGTCTTATTTTTACACACTTCTTTAATTCGTGCACACCTTCCAAAATACATAAAAATAGGCTGATAATTGGCTTTATTGGATTAGGCGGACCAACGGACAATTCATCTGCTGATCCGAATATTTCTTAATATGATACTAGGCAATCATTTCACGATAAGTACAAGAGCCTAGCCTCCCACTATTTACTTTTTGGGCTGATCCATCCATATATAATTTTGTTGCATCATTTGATTCATCATATTTTGTTGCATGCCCATGTATTGTTCCATCATGTATTGGCGTTGCTTTAACTGCTCTGGAGTTAACTTGGAGTAATACGGACTCATTCCATTCCAATCCATCATCGGACCCATCATGTGGCCGCCCATCTTGCCCCCATTGCCACCACAACACCCCATCATTCCCGAGTTCCACATGCCTTGCATCATATTCATATTGCCTTGCATTGTGTTCCAGTGATTCTGTATGAGCTTTTGTCTTTCTTGAGGATCTTTAGTGGCACGAATCTTATCCATCTGCTCTTGCATCTTTTTAAAGTTCTCCTGGATTTGAGCCGCCTGCTTGTCAAACTCTGCAACATCAACATTTTTTTGTTGGGTCTGCGTAGTCCTAGTACCCGTTCCTGCTGATTGCGCTAAAACGGGCGTACTCAATAAAACACCTAAACTTAAACCAGCAATCCATCCTAGCTTTTTCATCATAGCGCTCCTTCTGTTGAATGCTTAATTTTCAAAAACAATCATGTCTGCATATTCCATTGAGATCTTATTTTTGGCGTCTGTCAATCTCGCAAGTTGATAAAAATCACAATTAGCTTGATTTTTTCGATAAATTGATCTGGGATTGCCAGGATTGAGCATGTCCACTAACCCTTAACCGTTGCTTAAAACACTCTAATTACGCAATAGCCGCAATCCGTTAGCCACTACCAACAAGCTAGCCCCCATGTCAGCAAAAACTGCCATCCACATAGTTGCCTGTCCTGTAAAAGTCAGCGCAAAAAATATCGCCTTAATGCCAAGCGCCAAGGTAATGTTTTGATACAAAATATTGGCCGTTGTTTGGGATAACCTAACAAAGCTAGGTATCTTTCTTAAATCATCATCCATTAATGCCACATCTGCTGCCTCAATAGCTGTATCAGTTCCTGCGCTTCCCATGGCAAATCCAATACTTGCCTTTGCTAAAGCTGGCGCATCATTAATGCCGTCACCAACCATGCCAACCTTGCCATCAGGATTTTTGTTTAGTATTTCATCAATGATTTTAAGTTTGTCTTCAGGTAATAAATTGCCCTTAATTACGTCAACACCCACTTCCTGGCCAATAGCCTCTGCCGTATAGACATTATCACCAGTAAGCATCATCGTTCTGATGCTCAAATGATGAAGGTCTTTAATGGCTTGCTTGCTGGTATCCCTCACTGTATCAGCGACTGCTATCAATGCTAATACTTGTGATGAGTTAGTAAGCATCACTACGGTTTTGCCTTGTTGCTCTAACGGAAGTAGTTGAGCTTCAATTTCAGGCGAGCATAAGCCTAGCTCCTCAATCAGGCGGTGATTACCCAGTTGATAAGTAACCCCTTCAAGAGTGCCTCGAACTCCTCTGCCCAAGATGGCCTCAAACTTATCCACTTCAATTAATGAAAGATTGTTTTCCGCAGCACTATCGGCAATCGCTAAAGATACGGGATGGTCTGAACGAGCCGCTAAGCTGGCAGCAACTTGATGCGTATGCTTGGCCTCACCGCCCAAAATAATTAAATCGGTTTGCTTAGGTTTGCCATAGGTAATCGTTCCTGTCTTATCCAGTGCCAAAACTTTCATATGGCGTCCCATCTCAAGAAAGACGCCGCCCTTTACTAAGATGCCTTTACGTGCGGCAGCAGCCAATCCACTAACAATCGTCACTGGCGTGGAAATGACCAAAGCACATGGGCAAGCAATGACTAACATCACTAACGCTTTATAAATCCAGTCATGCCACGACATACCTAGAGCCAACGGAGGAATGACAGCCACCAATACCGCAATTAAGAAAACAGTTGGCGTATAAATCTTCGCAAACTGATCAACAAATCTCTGTGTTGGGGCACGACTGCCCTGAGCCGCCTCTACCGCATGAATAATTCGGGCAAGCGTAGAGCCTGTTGAGGTTGCTGTCACCTTAAACTGAAAAGAACCTGTTTGATTAATGGTTCCCGCAAAAACAGTATCGCCTTGCACCTTATCAATTGGCAAACTCTCACCCGTTATAGGCGCTTGATTGACTGTTGAATTCCCGCTTGTGAGTACGCCATCTAACGCGATACGCTCCCCTGGGCGAACTTGAACGATTGAGCCTAAGGTAATGGATTTGACTGGAGTTGGCAACCAACTGCCATCAGCTTGAAGCACAGTAGCTATCTCTGGCGTTAAATCTAATAAGCCACTAATCGCATTACGAGCACGGTCAAGGGACTTAGCCTCAATTACTTCAGCCATTGAAAATAAGAACATCACCATAGCGGCTTCAGGCCAACTACCAATTGCCATCCCACCGGTCACCGCAACCGACATAAGGGCATTGATATTTAGATTGCCATTCTTTAGGGCAATCCAACCCTTTTTATACGTTGTTAGGCCACCACTAGCAATAGAGAATATAACCAAGGCAATCACAAGATACTGACTACTAAGTTGGTTTACCTCAAATGGGAAGAACTCAATTAACTCAGCCAAAGCGGCCGTCACACCAGCGATAGCTAGAGGCCACCAATTTGTTTTGGCTGGCTGTTGATGTCTTGAGCTTTTAGTGGGCGAACCCTCTTCAAGAACCGCTTTCATGCCAACACTCACTAAAGCAGATTGAATTGTCTCAAGCGAATCTAAGTTATGACTTACCGAAAGTTTTCGTTGAATCAAGTTGAAATCTAACCCCGCAATGCCTTCAACCGTAGCTAGCCTCTTTCGGATTAACGCCTCTTCCGTTGGGCAATCCATATTCTCAATATGAAAGACGGCTTTATTCCCACCAACAGATGATGTAGATGGTTGCGGTGTGGCAGGCGAAGAACAGCCGCAAGAAGACTGGCACTGACTCATTTCAATAACCTAACTATTTTTAACATTTGTCTATTAAAAAGCCTATAGTAGCTATAGAGTCAAGAAATTAAAATAGTTAAATAAATGCCATTGAGGTGAACCCAATGAAAATCGGTGAATTAGCCAAAGTTACAGATACTCAAGTAGAAACCATTCGTTTTTATGAACAGGAGGGTTTATTGCCTAAACCCGCTAGAACTGAAGGCAATTTTCGGATTTATGGCCAACAGCACTTACAGCGCCTCACGTTTATTCGACATTGCCGCTCATTGGACATGGCTTTAAATGAAATTAGGCAACTACTTCGTTTTAAGGACTTGCCCAATGAAAACTGCGGCTCTGTTAATAATTTTCTTGATTCCCATATAGAAACCGTAACCAACCGCATAAAAGATTTACAACAACTTGAAAAACAATTAAGAGAGCTAAGGGAGCTGTGCCACGCTAATCAAGACTCGGCTCATTGCGGAATTCTGAACGAATTGTCGCAACCTGTGAAATCACTATGAGACAATTTCTCGCCTCATAGTTAGATTATTTCTTATTAAAGAAAAGGTGCTTGACTAAGGCGGCTATTGCCGATAAGACCGGCGTTATGACTGAAGGTAAGGTAGTTCAATGGGATACCCCTTATGAGCTTTACCACTAGCCCGCCAATCGCTATGTAGCAGACTTTATAGGTCGTGGAGTATTTATTAAAGGTGTTGTGCAGACCAACAACAAAGTCAAAATTGAATTGGGTGAACTCGAGCTAAACAAAGATCATTCAAAGGATATTGGTAAAGAAATTGATGTGCTATTGAGTGCGGATGATATTCAACATGATGATCGCAGCCCCATGCAGGCTGAAGTTATCCGTAAAGTCTTCAGAGGTGCAGACTTTTTATACACGCTAAGGCTTGCTGCAGGGGTTGAAGTGCTTGCCTTTGTCCCCAGTCATCATGATCATGCCGCAGGTGAAATGATAGGCATTCAATTGGTAGCAGACCACGTAGTAACATTCGGTCCCTAGATTAAAACTTAACTCATAATTTTGTCGTTTAAAACGACATACTCCCAAATCTCACGGATGGGATATTCCCGTGGTTGAGGGTGGCTGGTTGCTTAAGCTTACGGAGTCAACGAATAAATATGCCGCCATTAAGTGAAATCTAAGTGTTTTAACTATGTCATTTAAAGCGACAATATTCGTCCCATATCTCCATAGTAAGACTTTGCGCATACCCAAATCAATAAAAGCCAAATTAACAAAATTATGACTAGCCCAAAATAGCTTTTAGGCTTTAGTTGATTGGATTCCAACCACTGTTGGGCTTGTTTTCGTGATTGAACCATCACATCATCAGGTACTAGTTTAATTGTGATCCAAATAAAGATTGGGATCAGAATAAGGTCATCAAGATAACCAAGTATTGGTAAAAAGTCTGGAATTAAATCGATCGGACTTAGCGCATACGCTACTGTAATGAATGCCACTGCCCTCGCTATTAATGGTGTTTCAAGATTTTTAAGGGCAAACCATAAAACCAAGACATCGCACTTGAGCTCTTTTGCCCAATTATGAATTTTTTGAAATACTTTCACTATACAGTTAAGGCTGTTAACAGGAGTTCAAATTAAATGTCCATAAATGCCTCAACAGCTTTTAAAAATTTTCAGTGTAGATTTCTATAAGACTGATAGATACTTGGCTTGCCCTTGGTATCAATAATCAAAACATCATAAGGATCTTTTTTTCCCTTATATTCTGGACCATCCATGCCAGGAGATCCCAAAGGCATTGCCGGAACCGCTAAACCCAATACCTTTGGCTTTTCTGCTAGAAGGCGCTTAATTTCTCGGGCAGGAACATGTCCTTCAATGACATAACCATTGATTTGGGCAGTATGGCATGAGCCAAACTGAACTGGCATCCCCAGCTTTTGGCGCATTTCAGTATTACCGATATCAATTGCCTTTACATTAAAGCCATTCTTTTCTAAGTACGCCGCCCAATCTTTACAGCAACCGCATTTTGGGCCGCGCCACATCGTAATAACTGGCTTTTCAGTCACAGCAAAACTCAATGTCGGCAATAAAGCTAGGCCAAAAGAAATAAGCCTTCTTTGTTGATTTACTGATCCAATAGTTTTCATCATCTCTTCTCTAAATGAGCTGAATTAAACCTCCTACTGAACTTTTCTAAACTGCTTTGCGAATAGCTTAGTACCTTTTTGCTCCGCTACAAATTCAACCTGATCTCCAGGGTTAACTCCCTTTAAAACTTCAGTAGACTCAACATTAAAAACCATGGACATCGGCGCCATATCAAGGCTCTTAATTTCCTCA
>VFQT010001603.1_pt1 | contig 26568 bp, 27 predicted proteins | sample 3512381 | NCBI WGS metagenome assembly VFQT01 (sample SAMN10412376, study PRJNA504923) | tailings metagenome | isolation source: Relicate 2 Philex TSF3 active mining site | place: Philippines: Tuba, Benguet | collected 2017-08-29
GACTGGTTGGAAAGGTCATTGGATTGACGCTGCCAGTGCTTTGCGCATGGTTGATGACTCTGTGATTATTTTGGATCCAGTTAATCGTCCTGTGATTGACTCTGCAATTGCCAAAGGTGGCAATTTATGGGTGGGTGGTAACTGCACAGTGAGCTTGATGTTGATGGCCATGGGTGGTTTATTCCGCGAAGGCATGATCGAGTGGGTTAGTGCTATGACCTACCAGGCTGCTTCTGGCGCTGGTGCGCAAAACATGCGTGAGTTGCTCTCTCAAATGGGCGCTTTACATGATGCAGTTAAAGCCGAGCTTGCTGATCCTGCATCTGCTATTTTGGATATCGATCGCAAAGTAGCAGAAACAATGCGTTCAGCTAATTTCCCTAAAAAGAACTTCCGCAACACAGCATTGGCTGGTAGCTTGATTCCATGGATTGACGTGCCTGTTGAGCACGGTCAGACCAAAGAAGAGTGGAAGGGTGGCTCTGAGTGCAACAAGATTTTAGGTAATGCACCATTCCGTTCTGCGGGCAGCATTCCTATTGATGGTTTGTGTGTGCGTATTGGCGCAATGCGCTGCCATTCACAAGGTCTAACTATTAAGTTGAAAAAAGACGTGCCGTTGAGTGATATTGAAGGTATTTTGGCTGGCGCTAATGACTGGGTCAAAGTGGTACCTAACGATCGCGAAACAACAGAAAGAGATTTAACGCCAGCAGCAGTAACAGGTACTTTGACAGTGCCAGTAGGTCGCTTGCATAAGTTAGCAATGGGCCCTGATTACTTAGGCGCGTTCACAGTGGGTGACCAGTTGTTATGGGGTGCTGCTGAACCATTGCGTCGCATGTTGCGTATTTTGTTGGAGCGTTAATTTGTTCTTGTCGCGCTACCTAGTTAGTCTTGCTTTAGCAGTATTTGCGGGGCAAGCACTTGCTCTGAATCTGGGTCATTTAAGTATCCAATCCAAAGTGGGTGAACCCTTGGTAGCGCAGATTGCGGTTCAAGTTAATCCAAGCGAAATAGATGCCCTGAAAGATATTCAGGCGGCCTTGGCCAGTCCTGAGATGTATCAACGCTTGGGGATTACTTCATCAGCCACACAAGCGCAATTGCGAGTGAGTTTGGTGAAGGGTTCTAAGCAAGAACCTGTAGCTATCAAAATCAGTTCTGATGAAGTTCTAAAGCTTGCTCCTAATGAAGTCTTCTTAGATGCATTGGTTGAGTTGCGTTGGTCTGCTGGTTTGGTGCGACGTGTTTACACTTTGATGGTGGCTGATCAAGCCAAGGTAGAAGTAAAGTCAGGTGAGACGCTGACTGAGATCGCAACCAAAGTAATGGCTGATTTTGATGATGCCAATTTGGATCAAGCTCTCATAGCGCTTTACCGCGCTAATCCACAAGCTTTTGCTGGTGGCAGTATTCACCGCCTGATGGCTGGATCAGAGCTCAAATTACCAAGTAAGGCGATGGTGCAAAGTGTGCCTAAGCAAGAGGCAAAAGAAATTGCAGTTACAGCCAATACTGCTTATCGCTCGGGTCAAGCTAATTTGCCACTCACTGATATCTCTAAACCTGAGCTTGCAGGCGATCGCCTCAAGGTAGGTCCTGCAGCTGGATTAGAAGGTGAAGCAAAGCGTCGCATGGAAGAGTTATTGGTGCAAGAAAAAGCGCTTTCAGATGCTAAGCAAAGAATTGTTGAATTAGAAAAAAATATTTCTGATCTTAAGAAACTCATACAAAGTGGCGATCAAGCCTCAGGTGTAAAAGCTCCTGCAGATTGGAAAGATTATGCAGGCCCCGTTGTTTTAGCTGTATTCATTTTGATTGCGTTGTGGGGGCTATTAAAGCTATCACGTAATGAGGCAGCCAAAGCCAAGGCTGCAGATTCTGCTGCTGTTCCTGAGCATGCTGCCAAGCTATTTGCTTCGTTGGATTTGAATCTTGATGCAAAGCCAGCGCAGACTCAAGTGCCATCGTTCGCAGACTTGCCAACTCCAGAAACACTGCGCGTTAAATTGAACTTGATTCGTGCGTACATCACGATTGAAGATTTTGTGGCAGCACGTCAGGCTATTGATGAAGTTTTGGCGGTGAGCAATCAGGTCGATCCTGATCTGACCATACAAGCTAATTCATTATTAGCTGAAATCAATCAGCGCACGTCATAAGATCACCATGCGTCTAGCGCTGGGTTTGCAATATGACGGAGCCGCCTTCTCAGGTTGGCAAACTCAACACAGCGGTCAAACAGTTCAAGATCATTTAGAGGCGGCGCTCGTCAAATTTATCGGCGATCCTAGCATCACAAAAGTTAACACCATCACTGCAGGTAGAACGGATGCTGGTGTGCATGCCTTGGGGCAGGTGGTGCATTTTGATACCGATATCGTTCGACCTGACCTATCTTGGGTTAAGGGCGTTAATGCATTTTTGCCAGCAACAATCAGTGTGCAATGGGTTAAGCCCGTACCTGTGGATTTTGATGCCAGATTTAGCGGATTTGAACGAACCTACTGTTATGCATTATTAACAGGACCTTGTGCGGCACCTTTGGTGGCAGGTAAGGCGGGTTATTACATGCTGCCTCAGGGTAAGAGTATTGATCTAGAGGCGATGCGCAAGGCTAGTCAATGTTTACTGGGAGAGCATGACTTTAGCTCCTTTAGGTCTTCTGAGTGCCAGAGCAAAACACCGGTTAAAACACTCTATCAGTTGGATATCCATCAGCATGGCCCATGGATTTACTTTGTTGTCAGAGGCAATGCCTTTTTACACCACATGGTTAGAAACTTAGTTGGTAGCTTATTGGCGGTGGGCTCTGGTAAAGAGAGCCCTGACTGGTTAAAGAGTGTTCTAGAGGCGCGCAATCGTCAATTGGCGGCTCCGACATACATGCCTGATGGTTTGTACCTGATTAGGGTAGGATATCCGGAACATTTTGAGATTCCTGAGCCTAATTTGGCTGGTAGTCTTTTGCCATTAGAGCTATTTAAGTCAATTGAGGTAAGTTGAAGTGGGCCTGTTAAAACACACACCTGATAAAACCCGGATTAAGTTCTGTGGCTTTACTCGTTCTTCAGATGTGGATGCAGCTGTTTCCTTAGGGGTGGATGCCCTAGGTTTTGTTTTTTATGAGCCCAGCCCAAGGTATGTGAGCCCAGAGATGGCTGCAGCTCTGATTGGTCGTATGCCAGGCGGAATAGATGCGGTCGCTTTGGTGGTCAATCCAACGGATGAAGAGGTTAAAAGGATCAAAGACCGTGTCCCAATGACTTTATGGCAGTTTCATGGGGATGAGTCTCCTGGGCGCTGTGAAGAGATTGCCGAGGGTATGCCTTGGATAAAAGCAGCCAGAATTAAGCCAGGCTTCAACCTTTCTGATTTTTCTCTACAATATGCCAAAGCAGCCGGTTTTTTACTGGATGCCTTCGTTGAGGGCTACGGTGGGGGCGGGCATGTATTCGATTGGTCTTTGATACCGGAACTATGGGCAAAAGAAAACGCGCATCGGGTCGTTTTGAGTGGTGGATTGAACACGCACAACGTGGTCGAGGGAATCTCGCACCTTAAACCTTGTGCTGTGGATGTTTCTAGCAGTATTGAAGCAGCTAAAGGTCAAAAAAGCCCTGAATTAATGAAGGCGTTTGTTGAAGTAGTTCGTGGTGCCAATCCAGGCACCCAAGCCGTGTAGAGGTTAAGACTATGTATGATTTTCCAGATGTAAGAGGTCATTTCGGGCCTTATGGTGGCGTGTTTGTTTCTGAGACATTGATGTATGCATTAAATGAGCTCAAAGAAACCTATGCCAAATACCAACACGATCCAGAATTCTTAGCTGAGTTCCACTCAGAGCTAAAACACTTTGTGGGTCGTCCATCGCCTGTTTATCACGCCAAACGTTGGAGTGAGATGTTGGGTGGTGCGCAAATCTATTTGAAGCGTGAAGACTTGAATCACACCGGGGCTCACAAAATCAACAATGTGATTGGTCAGGCGATGTTGGCTAAGCGCATGGGTAAGAAACGCATCATTGCTGAGACGGGTGCAGGGCAGCACGGTGTAGCAACTGCCACGATTTGTGCGCGCTTTGGTTTGGAGTGCGTGGTTTATCAAGGCGCGGTAGACGTGGCTCGTCAAGCGCAAAACGTTTATCGCATGAAATTATTGGGCGCCACAGTAGTGCCGGTTGAGTCAGGTACAAAAACTCTCAAAGACGCGTTGAACGAAGCGATGCGTGACTGGGTTACCAATGTAGAAACCACTTTTTACATCATTGGTACGGTGGCTGGACCTCATCCCTATCCGATGATGGTTAGAGATTTTCAGAGTGTGATTGGGGAAGAGTGCAAAGTACAAATGCCAGAAATGACTGGGCGCCAACCAGACTACGTGATGGCTTGCGTGGGTGGTGGCTCCAATGCCATGGGTATTTTCTATCCATACATTGATGTTCCAGGTGTTCAATTAATTGGTGTGGAGGCAGCAGGTCATGGTTTAAATACCAAAGAGCATTCTGCTGCGTTGGTTGCAGGCACACCAGGTGTATTGCACGGCAATCGCACGTATCTATTGCAAGATGAAAATGGTCAGATCGCTGAAACACATTCAGTTTCTGCTGGTATGGACTACCCAGGTGTTGGTCCTGAGCATGCTTGGTTAAAAGACTCTAAACGTGCTGACTATGTGGCGGTGACTGATGATGAGGCGCTCAAGGCGTTTCATGATTGCTGCCGTATTGAGGGCATCATTCCTGCATTAGAAAGTAGTCATGCGATTGCATATGCTTGCAAATTAGCACCTACTTTGCCGAAAGATAAAACTATCTTGGTCAACTTATCAGGCCGTGGTGACAAGGATATGCACACAGTTGCGCAAGAATCAGGTTTGAAGTTTTAGGAATATCGATGTCAAAAATTGCAAAAGTATTTGCTGAGTTAAAAGCACAAGGTCGTAAAGGTTTAGTACCGTTCATCACGGCAGGTGATCCTGAGCCAGGTCTTACTCTGGAGTTGCTGCATGCCTTGGTGCGTGGTGGTGCAGATGTGATTGAGTTGGGAGTGCCTTTCTCTGATCCAATGGCTGATGGCCCAGTGATTCAGAGAGCGTCTGAGCGAGCTTTGTCTCATGGCACAACACTCAAGCATTGCATAGAAATCGTCAAAGAGTTCCGTCAAACCAATGACCATACTCCGATTGTTTTGATGGGTTATGCCAATCCAATCGAACACATGGGCACAGAAGTATTTGTCAAAACTGCCAAAGATGCGGGTGTTGATGGTGTCTTGGTGGTGGATTACCCACCCGAGGAATGCGAAGATTTTGCGCACCAATGCAAACAAGCGGGCATTGACCCTATTTTCTTGTTGGCACCAACATCATCCCAGGAGCGTATTGATCAGGTTGGTAAGGTAGCCGCTGGCTACATTTACTACGTTTCCCTAAAAGGGGTTACTGGAGCGGCTAATTTGGATACCAAAGCAGTTGCGAGCATTATTCCTCAAATTAGGGCTGCTTCTGAGGTGCCTATTGCGGTTGGTTTTGGTATCAGAGATGCCCAGTCAGCCGTAGCTGTAGGGCAGACAGCGGATGCAGTGGTAATTGGCAGCAGAATTGTGCAATTATTAGAGGAAACCCCTAGTTCACAAAGAGTACAATCCCTAGAGAATTTCCTAAAAGACATCCGCAAGGCTTTGGACCAATAAATATGAGCTGGATCGATAAATTACTACCGCCAAGTATTCAACATACGGACCCTGCGCAACGTAAGAGCGTTCCTGAGGGCTTGTGGGTCAAGTGCCCATCTTGTGAGGCAGTGCTTTACCGCAATGACATTGAAGCAAATCTCCATGTTTGCCCAAAATGTGATCATCACATGCGCATTAATGCTCGTCAGCGCCTAGATAAATTATTGGATCTAGAAGGTCGCCATGAGATTGGTCAAGAAGTATTGCCAGTGGATGCTTTGAAGTTCAGAGACACTAAAAAATACCCAGACCGTTTAAAAGATGCCATTGACACCACTGGTGAAACAGATGCGATGGTAGTGATGTCAGGTGCTATTCATACGATTCCAGTTGTGGTGGCTTGTTTTGAGTTTGAGTTCATGGGTGGATCGATGGGCTCTGTGGTGGGTGAGCGTTTTGTGCGCGGTGCCCAAACAGCTCTAGAGCAAAAAGTTCCTTTCATTTGTATCAGCGCCACTGGTGGTGCGCGTATGCAAGAGAGTTTGTTGTCATTAATGCAAATGGCAAAAACAAACGCTATGTTGGTGAAGTTAGCGCATGCCAAGTTGCCATACATCAGCGTACTAACAGACCCAACCATGGGTGGTATCTCAGCAAGCTTCGCCTTCATGGGTGATGTGGTAATGGCTGAGCCAAAAGCCTTGATTGGTTTTGCGGGGCCACGCGTGATTGAGCAAACTGTTCGCGAAAAATTACCAGAGGGCTTCCAGCGCTCTGAGTTCTTGATGCAAAAAGGTGGCATCGACATGATTGTTGATCGTCGCAATATGCGTAAAGAAATTGCTGACCTACTAGCGTTGTTGTTAAAGCAACCTAGTGATTCAGTCGCATAAGTTCTCTAGTTACACACTTGTCTGCCACGTTTGACAATTTAGATGATTGGTTGCGTCATTTAGAAAATGCGCACCCAGTAGGGATTGATATGGGGTTGGAGCGTATCAACCGTGTCAAAGAAGCTCTGCAATTGCAAATGGCTGCCACGGTCTTTATTGTGGGTGGCACCAATGGTAAGGGCTCAACCTGCGCCTTATTAGAAAGTATTCTTTTAGCCGCCTCTTACAAGGTTGGTTGTCACACCTCACCACATTTCTTAAAGTTCAATGAGCGTGCTCGCGTGGGTGGTGAAGCGGTGAGCGATGAGTTATTGCTGAAACATTTTGCAATCGTTGAAAACGCCAGAACTTCTTTACCTAATCCACCAAGTTTGACTTACTTTGAGTTCACCGCCTTAGCGATCATGCATTTATTTTCGCAAGCAGGTTTGGATGCAGTGATTCTGGAGGTGGGTTTAGGTGGACGATTAGATGCTGTGAACATCATTGATGCTGATTGTGCGATTGTGACCAGTATCGATATGGATCATATGGAATACCTGGGAGACACCAGAGAGAAAATCGCTTTTGAAAAAGCTGGCATCTTCCGCTCTGGTAAGCCTGCAGTATGCGGTGACCCTGTGCCCCCACAGTCGTTGGTTGATCATGCGAATGCTATTGGGGCTGATTTATGGTTGATGGGACGTGACTACAACTTTCAGGGGGATAAACAGCAGTGGGGTTGGGCGGGCCGTAGTAAACGTTTTTCAGGCTTAGGCTATCCAGCTTTGCGGGGTGCGAACCAGTTACTTAATGCCTCAGCAGTTATAGCCGCTTTAATGGCGGTTAGGGATCGTTTGCCAGTAGGGGCTCAAGAGATTAGGAATGGCATGGCTTGGGTTGAATTGCCAGGTCGTTTTCAGGTGCTGCCAGGTCAGCCGACCATCATCTTGGACGTGGCCCACAATCCTCATGCGAGCGCTGCTTTAGCCCAAAATTTAGAGAATATGGCGTATCACCCATACACCATCGCTGTGTTTGGTGCGATGGCAGATAAAGACATCCAAGGGGTCATGAAACCCATGTTGGATAAGATTGATTTTTGGTATTTTTGCGACTTGCCGACAGCCAGAGCTGCTAAAGGAGAGGCTTTGGCCAAGCTCTTGAGAGACTTAGGGTTTAAAGAGGGCAAGGATTCGGGCATTGAAGTATTCGCAAGTCCTGAATTAGCATACCAAGCTGCGCTAAAAAAAGCAGGCGAGGGTGATAGAATTACGGTATTCGGATCCTTCTATACCGTTGCTGGTGTGTTGGCCTATCGAAATGCAAAAGCTCATTAACGATGACACAACTTTGACCTAACAATTTAGCTAATGCGCCTACCATTCTTTAACCGCCCAAGTACCAAAAACAACACGCCAGTTGAAGATGGTCTGACTGAAGATCCTGAGCGTCAACGCGCTCGACACCGACTAATTGGTGCGATATTTTTGGTCACAGTTGCTGTTGCTGGCCTACCTATTATTTTTGATTCAAAACCTAAGCAATACAACAACGATATTGCGATTCAAATTATTCAGCCAGGTGCTAAAGAAGAGAAGAAATCTGATGCAAAACCAGAAGAATCTCGCACTGAGACTGCTGCAACTAGCAAAGACGCCAAAAAAGAAGAGCCCAAATCAGATAAGCCAGCACCTGTTGCTAAAACTTTAGACAAGGGTGAAGAGGTGTTGGCGATTCTTGAAGATAAAAAATCTGCGCCTTCTGCAAACAGTGGTCACAGTGGTAAATACATTGTGCAAATCGGCGCATTTGCATCAGAAGAGCGTGTGAAAAACTGGCAAAAGAAATTAACTGAGCAAAAGGTTTCTACATACGTAGATCACAAAACAAATAAAGAGGGCGTCAAATTACATTATTTGAGATCTGGCCCATACGGTGATCGCGCAGCTGCTGAAGCAGCCGAAAAGAAAATCAAATATGTTGGTCTGAGTCCGAAGATCATCGAGCAGAAGTCTGAGTGATTAGGCGGGCGCAGATAACATGAACCTACATTTCACACTTGTCGACATCGCCTTCTTCACCATCCTAGTTATCTCATCTTTGATCGGTGTGTGGCGTGGTTTGGTGCGAGAGGTGTTGGCCTTGGTGGGTTGGGTGGCCGCAGCATGGATTTCTTATCACTACGCTACTTGGTTAGCTCATGAATGGTTAACTGGAGTTCCTGGCGGTGAGATGACCCAATTGGCTTTGGGCTTTGTGATTCTATTTATTTTGACCATGATTGTCTGTGCTTTGATTGGGCAATTTTTGGCAAAGATCATGCAGCAAGCAGGTTTAAGCCCAACGGATCGATTGTTAGGTTTTGCATTTGGCTTGTTAAGAGGTTTATTAATTATTGTTATTTTGAGCAGTCTGATTGTTTTAACCAGTCTTTCTCAAACAACAGAATGGCGTAAAGCTTGGAGCTTGCCTACGGTCGAATTGTTGACTGGCGTGGCACAGGCATGGTTACCAGATGAGTGGGCTGCTCAGGTGTCTGAGCAGTTGAAGAAGTAAGTTTTAAAAAGATAGAGGTTTGATATGTGCGGGATTGTCGGTGCAGTAGGCAATAGTCCAGTAAATCAGTTGCTATATGACGCATTGTTGCTATTGCAACATCGCGGTCAAGATGCGGCAGGTATTGCTACCATGAATGGCAGTTCATTCAGTATGCACAAAGCCAATGGCATGGTGCGTGATGTATTCCGTACGCGCAATATGCGTAGCTTGCCAGGTAATGCTGGTATTGGTCAGGTACGTTACCCAACTGCTGGATCAGCTAGCAGTGAAGAAGAGGCGCAACCTTTTTATGTGAATGCCCCATTTGGCATCATCTTGGCTCACAACGGCAATCTAACCAATGCACCTGCTTTGCGTGATGAGATGTTCTATCGTGATCGCCGTCACATCAATACCAATTCAGACACGGAAGTTTTGCTAAACGTCTTGGCTGACGAGTTGCAACGTGCGACCAATAGCATTGCTCTTGATGCTAGTGCTGCTTTTGCAGCGGTGAGCGAAGTGCACAAGCGTTTGAAAGGTTCTTACGCGGTTGTGTCTTTGATTTCTGGTTACGGTTTATTGGCTTTTAGAGACCCATTTGGCATTCGTCCACTTTGTATTGGTCGGATGGATACAGCGCAAGGCCCTGAGTGGATGGTGGCTTCTGAGTCAGTGACGCTAGAAGGTCTAGGTTTCAAATTTGTCAGAGACGTGGCTCCTGGTGAAGCTATCTTCATCGGTGTCGATGGTCAGTTCCAAAGCAAGTTGTGTGCTGAAAATGCGCGCTTGAACCCATGTATTTTTGAGTATGTGTATTTGGCTAGACCTGATTCATGTATTGATGGTGTGACGGTGTATGACGTACGTTTATTGATGGGTAATTACTTGGCTGAAAAAATTGCTCGTGAGACAGATGTTTCACAAATTGACGTGGTCATGCCAATTCCTGATTCAAGTCGTCCGGCTGCTATGCAAGTGGCGAAGTTATTGGGTGTGCCATACCGTGAGGGATTCTTTAAGAATCGTTATGTGGGCCGTACTTTCATCATGCCTGGTCAAGCGATGCGCAAAAAGTCAGTACGTCAAAAACTCAATGCGATGCGCTTAGAGTTTAAGGATAAGAATGTCTTGATCGTTGACGACTCGATTGTGCGTGGTACGACCTCATACGAGATTGTGCAAATGGCGCGTGATGCGGGTGCTAAGAAAGTTATTTTTGCCTCAGCAGCACCTCCTGTACGATTCCCTAACGTGTATGGCATTGACATGCCAACGCGCAGCGAGTTGGTAGCCTATGGTCGTACGCACGATGAAATCACCAAATTGATTGGTGCTGATGAGCTCATTTATCAAGACGTTGAAGATCTTAAAAAAGCTGTGCGTGACATCAACCCAGCTATTGCTAATTTTGATGCTTCTTGCTTTGATGGCCAGTACATTACAGGTGACATCACAGAGTCGTATTTGGACGCTCTAGAGGCTTCTCGTAATACGCCAAAGTCTTTGGCGGACCGTCAGCAAGCCGAGGGTTCTGATTTGGCAAGATCACAATTACATTTACATTTGGCTTCTCAAGAGTAGTATTGAGTTATGAGCGATAAAAAAAGAGCACCTCTAGATATTAAAAATCTGCAAACTGACACCTTGGGTGTTAGGGCAGGTGTTCGTCGTACAGAATTTAATGAACATTCTGAAGCAATGTTTTTGACCTCTAGTTTTTGCTTTGACAGTGCTGCTGATGCAGCTCATGGCTTTGCAAATGCTGAAAAAGGTTTTATCTATTCAAGGTTTACCAATCCAACTGTTGCAATGTTCCAAGATCGTTTAGCGGCGATGGAGGGTGGTGAGGCTTGTATCGCGACATCTTCTGGCATGTCAGCCATCATGACTGTGGCGATGTCACATTTGCAAGCTGGCGATCATGTTGTTTGTTCGCGCTCTGTATTTGGCGCGACGATTCAGTTGTTCACTGCCATTTTGGGTAAGTTCGGTATTGAAACCACCTATGTGGATATGTCTGATCTTGGCTCATGGAAAGCTGCGGTCAAATCAAACACCAAACTGTTTTATTTGGAAACCCCATCGAATCCATTGACAGAAGTGGCGGACATTGCAGGGATAGCAAAAATTGCAAAAGCTGCTAATGCGCTATATGTAGTGGATAACTGCTTTTGCACGCCTGCTTTACAAAAACCGATTGAACTCGGTGCGGATGTAGTGATTCATTCGGCAACGAAATATTTAGATGGCCAAGGTCGTGTATTGGGTGGGGCTGTTGTTGGTACAGAAGAATTTATCTTAGGCAAGGTCTTCCCGTACGTGCGTACCTCAGGCCCAACCTTATCAGCATTCAATGCATGGGTGATTTTGAAGGGTCTAGAAACTCTCAACTTAAGAGTGGAAAAGCAAAGTCAAGCAGCGCTAGAGTTAGCCCAGTGGTTGGAAAAGCAACCGGCAGTTGAGCGTGTGTACCATCCTGGTTTGAAGTCTCATCCACAGTATGAGTTAGCCAAAGCCCAGCAAAAAATGGGTGGTCCTATTTTGTCATTCACACTCAAAGGTGGCAAAGAGGCTGCATGGAAGGTGATTGATGGCACAAAATTGTTATCAATCACGGCTAACTTGGGTGACACTAGAACAACGATCACGCATCCTGCTACAACAACGCATGTGCGTGTAACACCAGAGGCTCGTGCAGCAGCTGGTATCACTGATAGTTTGGTGCGGATTGCGGTTGGCCTAGAAAATATCGAAGATATTAAAAACGATCTGTTGACTGGCTTAAAAGCCTAATACATATTCATCTAACAATGAATCAGATTCAAAAAGGAAGCTTAAAAAGCTTCCTTTTCTGCTTCTAGATAAGCCAAGCTCACATATTTGCCAATGTTCGCTTCAAAGCCTTTGGTATTTTTTGCATACTTAATCACGCGAGGGTCTTTTAAAACCAATCCTTTGGCAGTGCTTGGGTCAATGCCGTCCTTCACTGCCTGAACGCAGGTTTCATAGATGCCAGCCAAAAACGTACCATACTCATTGAGTAGTTCTTTTTTGGCGTGACCATGACCAGGAATCCATAGCTGTTGGCCAGCTGATTCAAAAAGAGCTTTATATGTTTTGAAGGTGCCAACATAAGAGCCATCATCGATATTGGCAATTCTTTGGTCCATGGCGATGTCACCAATATGAGTGACTTTGTCTTCAACAACTTCCATGCAAATATCACCCGGGGTGTGAGCCACACCATAGTGATGAATCTTGATGGTCACATCACCATACTTAAATACATCGCCATGTTTGACGGGGTGTGTTGGCGGAATAACTTTCGTACCGACTGTGGCTTGATTTGTCCAACGTTCCATCAGGCTGCGCCAAGTGCTGCCTTCAATCCCTTTAATTTGCTCAAGGCTATACGGGTGTGCATAAATAGGCATTGGCCCATAGGCATCAATGAACGCTTGGTTACCTAAAAAGTGATCGCCATGATAGTGAGAGTTAAAGATGGCAACTACGGGCTGTTTGGTCACAGTTTTGAGCATTCGAATCGCCATCTCACCAATCTGAACAGATGCGCCGCTATCTAACACCACCACACCTTTAGAGGTAATAGCAAAAGTGATATTGGCCATCATGCCTTGGTTTTCGGCAGTCGGAAAGCCGTCTGGTGAATAGATCATCCAAACATGCTTACTCAATTGTTTAATCGGGTGATCTTTAACTTTTGGACCTCTGATGAAGTCCTCAGTTGCCTTAGCTAATTCAATTGCTTGAGGTAAGACGAGTAAACCTGCAGCGCCTAAAGTTAATTTGAGGATATTTCTGCGCTTATTCATCTTCATAAAGCCTCATAGGATCATTTAATGAGCTCTGGGTTGATTGGCATGATATGAATTTGATCGGGGTCCAGATAAATCTTCTTATGAGCCCCAACAGTGATACCTAATCTTTTTAGCTCATTAGATGATGCTTGCCAGACTATGTGATCATCACATCCTTTGACTTGCCAATAAATCACAGCAATTTGACCCAATTGTCGAACTCGAATAACTTCGCAGTCAATTAGATTGTTTTTGTAACTATGTGTATCTTGATCAGAGTTAATGACTTCAATGGAGTGACTCGGAATCACCCATGCCACATCGGTAGGTTTTTTAATCCTGCCTTTGTCTTTAACAATCAGTTTTAGACCTACTTGCCCCCAACTCAGCACGCCAGATTCAAAAATGCCACGGAATAAATTCGGGCTGCCTACTAATTCTGCAACGCGCGCGTTACGTGGCTTGTCTAAGAGTTGTTGGGGCGCTGATGTTTGTAAGCTCACGCCATTGTCAATCACTGTGATTTTGTCACCCAAGCGAATCGCTTCGTTGAGGTCGTGGGTCACTAAGATGATTGGTAAGGACACTGCTTGACGCAACTCAGATAGTGCCTCGTATAAATTTTGACGAGTAGGGGCATCCACTGCTGAAAATGGCTCATCTAATAAAAGTAATTTGGGGTCGCGCGCTAATGCACGTGCAAGTGCAACACGTTGTTGTTGACCGCCAGAAATTTCATGAGGATAGCGATTTGCTAAATCTGCGATTCGTAATCGTTTTAACCAACGATGACCTTCATCGCTGGAAGAAACTTGTCTGGCAATTAGTGGAATACAGACATTTTCTAAAACTGTTAGATGTGGAAAAAGAGCGTATTGCTGAAACAAAAATCCAACAGATCTTTTCTCTGTTGGTACGCAAACTTTTTGGGTGGTATCTAGCCAAACCTGATCTTGACATTGAATTAAGCCGCTAACGTCGGACAGACCTGCAAGACTTCTTAGTGCGGTGGTTTTACCGCTGCCAGATGGACCAACTAAAACATGCAGTTCACCCAAATCACATTCAAATTGAATGTTGATTGGAAAATCTTTTTGGCGGTGTATGTTGACTTTGAGCATCAGCGCACCTTCTTCTGGTTGGTGAGTTGATAGCTCAAGGTGATTGCTAGTAATGATGTGATTAACAATGCCAAGGACATCATCGCAGCGCCGGAGTTATCCATGTTTTGTACGCTGTCATAAATTGAGATTGCGATGGTTTTGGTTTCTCCAGGAATGGATCCGCCAATCATTAAGACCACGCCGAACTCTCCGAGGGTGTGTGCAAAAGTCATCACCGCTGCACTGATGATGCCTCGCCAGGCAAGTGGTAGTTGTATGAGCTTAAATGCTTGCCAACGATTGAGGCCACTGCATTTTGCGGCTTCATTAATTTCCAGTGGAATTGCTTCGAACGCGCGTTGAATGGGTTGAATTGCAAAAGGTAAATTAAAAATAATCGATGCAATTACAAGACCAGTAAATGTGAAGACCAAAGGTTGATTAAATAATTGAATGCCACTAAATGTGACGAGTAAGTAATAACCAAGAACAGTGGGTGGCAATACGAGTGGTAGAGCAAGCGATGCTTCTAGCAATGATTTATTTTTTTTACTGTGAGCTAGTTGATAAGCAGCCCATATGCCAAACGGAATTAAAAATAACAAAGTACACAAGGCAAGCTTGAGTGAGAGTATGAGTGCTTGTGTATCGAATGACATAGTTAGTAAAATTTTATAGCTGTTAGTAAAAAATATTTTTAGTTGCATAAAGCAAATAAGTGTTCGTTAAAAAAACATAGTGCTTACCCTTAAATAGCCCAAAAACTAACAACTTTTTGTTATTTGTATATTTCAAAAAGATCTGTAAAGGTGAATAATCTCACACTAGTTGAAAAAATATTCAACACAAATAATTTTGCGTTGTTTGAACTTTGGGGGTCCTGTGCCAGTTAAAAAGAAATCTACACCAATAGGTAGGTTACGTCGTGCACCAGAAAACTTCGTGACTCAGCAATTTGCTGATGAAGTTTATGAGCATGGTTTGAGTGAAGAGCGCCGCGGTTTCTTGCGTAAAAGTTTTGTTGCAGCCTTAGGTGCAACAGCAGCAGGTACTGCAATTGCCGCTGAAGGCGAAAAAGTTATTTTAGAAAAGCAACAATGGCAAACGACCTTGGGTCAACCAGTTGCTGCACGCCCATACGGCATGCCATCACAGTGGGAAGCTGCATTGCAGCGCCGTGAGTCTCCAGGTTTGACTCGTGTGTCTGCGGCATCAGTAGCGTTTTCACCTCTACAAGGATTCTTCGGCATCATCACGCCGAACGGTTTGCACTTTGAACGTCATCACCAAGGTTGGTATGACATCGATCCAGCGCAACATCGTTTGATGGTGAACGGTTTAGTTCGCCAAGAAAAAGTATTCACCATGGATGACTTGATGCGCTTGCCAAGCGTTTCACGCATTCACTTTATTGAGTGTGGTGCTAATACAGGTTTGGAGTGGGGTAACGTTGCTGTTCCAAGCGTGCAATACACGCACGGTATGTTGTCATGCTGTGAGTTCACAGGTGTGCCTCTATCAGTGTTGCTAGACATGTGTGGTGCTGACCTTAAAAAAGGTAAGTACATCTTGGCTGAGGGCGGTGATGGCTCTGGCATGACTAGAACTATTCCAATGGACAATGCTCTTAAAGATGTATTAGTTGTTTGGGGTATGAACGGCGAAATGTTGCGCCCAGAAAACGGCTACCCATTACGCCTCTTAGTGCCTGGTGTACAAGGTGTTAGTTCTGTGAAGTGGTTGCGTCGTATTGAAGTAGGTGACATGCCATATGCAACCAAAGATGAAGCAGTTCACTACATCGACTTGTTGCCAAGTGGTTTGCATCGTCAATACACCACCATACAAGAATGTAAGTCTGTGATCACGACGCCATCAGGTGGCCAACAATTACTAGACAAAGGTTTCTATAACATCAGCGGTATGGCCTGGTCTGGTCGCGGCAAGATCAAGCATGTAGATATTTCAGTTGATGGTGGTAATAACTGGCGTAGAGCTCGTTTGGAAACACCAGTGTTATCAAAAGCGATCACACGTTTCAATATGGACTGGGTATGGGACGGCTCACCAGCTATCTTGATGTCTCGTGCAACAGATGAAACTGGTTACGTGCAGCCAATGGTTAAGCAATTGCGTGAAGTACGCGGCACACGTTCGATCTATCACAACAATTCAATTCAAGCTTGGAAGCTTGATGTGAACGGGGAGTTAAGCAATGTTCAAGTTGGCTAATCAATTAACTAAACACCTCGTTTTCGCTGGTTTGGCATTGGGCGCGATGGGTGCTGCTCATGCTGATACTAAATATACAAATATTGGTCGTGAGGCGACTAAGGCTGAAGTGGCTGCCTGGGACATTGATGTTAGACCTGACTTCAAAGGTCTTCCAAAGGGATCTGGCACAACAGCTCGTGGTCAAGAAGTATGGGAAGGTCGCTGTGCTTCATGTCACGGTACTTTTGGTGAATCAAATGAAGTATTTACTCCAATCGTGGGTGGTACAACGAAAGAGGACATCAAAACTGGTCGAGTAGCTTCTTTAACGAGCGAAAAGCAACCGCAAAGAACTACTTTGATGAAAGTGGCGACTGTTTCAACGCTATGGGACTACATCCACCGCGCGATGCCTTGGAATGCACCTAGAACTTTGTCGGTGGATGATACGTACGCAGTATTGGGTTACGTTTTATCCATGGCTGAAATTGTTCCTGAAGACTTTACTTTGAGCGACCAAAATATCGCTGAAGTACAAAAGTTGATGCCTAACCGCAATGGTATGACTCAAGCTCATGGCATGTGGAATGAGGGTGGTAAGCCAGACGTCAAAGCAACAGCTTGTATGACCAACTGTACAAAACACGTCACGATTGGCTCATCATTGCCTGATTACGCACGTAATGCGCATGAAAATCTTGCACTGCAAAATAGACCATATGGCCCATTCCGTGGCGCAGATACAACAAAGCCACCATTGGCGAAGTTACCAGGTAAAGGTTTTATGGCAGTTAATTTAGCTGCTGCTGAATCTATTACACCAGAGGGCTTATTTAAGAAGCATAATTGTTCAACCTGTCATGCGCCTGCTAGCCGTGCGATTGGACCAGCGATTTCAGAAGTGGCTGCTAAGTACAAGGGCCAAGCTGACGCGATGAGCAAGTTGCATAATAAGGTGAAGGTTGGTGGAGCTGGTACATGGGGAGCAATCCCAATGCCGCCACATGCCCATGTGCCTGAGGGGGATATTGATGTGTTGGTAAGGTGGATGCTTACTGGCAAATAAACCATTAATATGGATAAGTATTCAGAATTATTTGAAATTTTTAGTTTTTTAAGAAGGAGTTCGTATGAACCTAAAACGTCGTGAAGCATTGCGATTAACAGCAATCATTGGTTTGATGGCGGCAACAGGCTTGATTTCTCAAGCTGAAGCAGCTGAGTGGAATAAAGTAGCATTTGATGCAAAGTCATTGGACGATGTATTGAAGTCATTAGGTGGTTCATCAGCTGATAAATCATCAGCTATTACTATCAATGCTCCTGATATTGCTGAAAACGGTGCGGTTGTGCCAGTTGGCGTGACATCAACATTGCCAAAAACACAACAAATGGCCATTTTGGTTGAGAAAAACCCAAGCGCGCTAGCAGCTCAGTTTATTTTGACTGCTGACTCTGAAGCATTTGTTGCTTCACGTGTGAAGATGGGTCAAACATCAAACGTACACGCTTTAGTAAAAGCGGACGGTAAGTGGTATGTAACAACAAAAGAAGTTAAGGTGACTTTGGGTGGTTGCGGCGGCTAATAGCTCCCTCACACAAGATTCATTTAACTCATTAATTTGTACTGAAAGGAAATAAAAATGGCAGATCCGATGCGCGTACGTGCCCAAGAGAATGGCGGCGTAGTTGACGTTAAAGTATTGATGAAACATGACATGGAAACAGGTCAGCGTAAAGATGCGTCAGGTAAAGTGATTCCTGCACATCACATCACGACTTTGACTGCAACATGTAAAGGCAAACAAGTATTTGAAGCTCAATTTGGTCCAGCGGTTTCAAAAGACCCATTCTTGAACTTCAAGTTCAAAGGTGGTGCTAAGGGTGACACAGTGAGCATTACTTGGGTAGATAACAAAAACGACAAACGTACAGACGAAGCAAAAATTAGCTAATTTGTATGTGAATAAGGCCCCGCTAATCTATCAATGAACAGCGGGGTTTTGTTTTTAGAGGAGCGAAGATGAAGATGAGAATGAAAAGTGCTTTATTAGTCTCTTTGACTGCTTTAGCCGGTGTGGCTATGGCTCAAAGTGCGACTGATGATATTGCTAAATATCGCGAGATGATTGCTGATGGCAATCCTTCTGAGTTGTATGAAGCGGCCGGTGAAGATCTGTGGAAAAAAGCTATGGGCCCTAAAAATGCCACATTAGAAAAATGTGATCTTGGTAAAGGTCCTGGTGTTGTAAAAGGTGCAGCGGCAGAACTGCCTCGCTATTTTAAAGATACTAATAAAGTTCAAGACCTTGAGTCTCGCATCATTACTTGCATGGAAAAATTGCAAGGCTATGACCCTAAAGAAATCATCAGTGCTGGCTTTGAAAAAGGTAAGCGTAAAGATGTGGAAGCAGTGGTTGCTTATGTAGTGACTCACTCTAAAGGCATGAAGATCAATGTGTCTAATAAGCACCCTAAAGAAAAAGAAATGTATGCCATGGGTGAGAAGGCTTTCTATTTCCAAGGTGGTCCAATGGACTTCTCTTGTGCGTCATGTCACGGTGAAGATGGTAAGCGTATTCGTTTGCAAGATTTGCCGAATATCACAACACAAAAAGGTGCTGCTTTAGGCTTTGGTTACTGGCCAGCTTACCGTGTTTCTAGTGGTAACTTTTGGACAATGCAACGTCGTTTGAATGATTGCTACCGTCAACAACGTTTCCCTGAGCCTATTTATATCTCTGATGTGACGATTGCTTTATCTGTTTACATGGGTGTTAAGGCTAACGGTGGTGAAATGAATACACCAGGATTGAAGCGCTAAGCCGCGGGAGATATATATGAAAAAATTAAATTTATTAATTTCTGCAGCTTTGGTTATTGCCTCAGCTTCTGCAATGGCTCAAAGTAAATTTGAGAAAGATCACGCCGCTAGCTTTAACGCTAAAGGTATTGCTGGTATGGATCGCTTAGATCGTGATGAAACACAAAAGTTTTGTTCTGATCCTGTTACCTTGAGTGGCAAGGGTGATGCAAAGAAGCGTGAAGCTATTGAGAAAGCCAATATGGCTACTATCAAGTTGCCATCTGATGGTAAGTACTTGGGTGACTGGAAACAGGGCGAGAAGATTGCTCAAAGTGGTCGCGGTGCTACTTGGACTGACAAGGCTGACACAGTGATTGGTGGCGGATGCTACAACTGCCATCAAATCAATAAGAAAGAAATTTCTCATGGCAATATCGGACCATCATTGTGGAACTACGGCAAGATTCGTGGCAACTCAGTAGATGTTGTTCAATACACTTGGGGAAAGATTTACAACGCTAAAGCGTACAACGCATGCAGCAATATGCCTCGCATTGGACACTTCAAGTTGTTAAATGAGGATCAAATGCGCCATGTGATGGCACTTTTGTTGGATCCTGAATCACCAGTTAATAAATAATTAGTGACGCATCAAAGACCGCTACTTCATCTGAATTGGCGGTCTTTTTTATTATTCAAATAAGGTTATTTTTATGTCAATGAATCGTAGAGAGTTTTTGCAAGTTTTAGCAGTTGCCTCAGCAGGTGGCATGGCTTTGAATTCAGATTATTCCAATGCACAATCTGCAGCGAACCAGTTTTATGACTTACCTCGTTTTGGCAATGTGCACTTTCTGCATTTCACTGACTGTCATGCGCAATTAAAGCCAATTTACTTCCGTGAGCCTGATGTGAATTTGGGTTTTGGTGCGCAGTTAGGTAAAACACCTCACTTGGTGGGGGAGCACCTTTTAAAAGCGCACAACATTAAACCAGGTACACGCGAAGCTCATGCGTTTACCTATTTAGACTTTGAAAAAGCTGCTGCCATGTACGGTAAGGTGGGTGGTTTTGCTCACTTGGCTACGCTTGTGAAAAAGATGAAGGCGAGTCGTCCAGGTTCATTGCTACTAGATGGTGGTGATACATGGCAAGGTTCTGGCACTTCTTTATGGACCAATGGCCAAGACATGGTAGATGCTTGTTTGGCATTGGGCGTGGATATCATGACGCCGCACTGGGAGATGACTCTAGGTGAAGAGCGCGTGAAAGAGATTGTTGAGAAAGACTTTAAGGGCAAGATTTCTTTCTTGGCGCAAAACATCAAAACCAATGACTTTGGTGACCAAGTTTTTGATCCGTATGTGATTCGTGAGATGAATGGTGTGAAAGTGGCTGTGATTGGTCAAGCTTTCCCATACACCCCGATTGCTAACCCACGTTACATGGTGGCCAATTGGACTTTTGGTATTCAAGACGAGAATATGCAAAAGATGGTGAACGAAGTTCGCGCTAAAGGTGCCAAAGTAGTGGTTGTCCTATCTCATAATGGTATGGACGTTGACTTGAAGATGGCTAGTCGTGTGACGGGTATTGATGCAATCATGGGTGGTCATACGCATGATGGCGTACCAACTCCTGTGAAGGTCAAAAATGCTGGTGGTGTAACACTTGTTACGAACGCTGGTTCAAATGGTAAGTATTTGGGTGTGTTGGACTTTAAGGTTAACGGTGGCAAGGTAGCTGATTTCCGTTACAAGTTGTTGCCAGTGTTCTCAGACATGATCCCTGCGGATCCTGCTATGAACAAGTTGATCGATAAGATCCGTGCTCCATACGAAACTAAGTTGGGTGAGAAGTTGGCTGTCACAGAGGGCTTACTCTATCGTCGCGGTAACTTCAATGGTAGCTTTGACCAACTTATTTTGGATGGTTTGATGGCGGTTAAGAATGCTGAAATTGCATTTTCACCAGGTTTCCGTTGGGGTACATCCTTATTGCCAGGTCAGGCTATTACGATGGAACATGTGATGGACCAAACGGCGATTACTTACCCGTGGACCACAGTCACAATGATGAAAGGCGACATGATCAAGACTGTTTTAGAAGATATTGCTGACAATCTCTTCAATCCAGATCCTTACTACCAACAAGGTGGTGACATGGTGCGTGTTGGTGGTTTGCAATATGCAATTAATCCGACAGGTGAGGCAGGTAAGCGCATTAGCAACATGATGTTAAATGGCAAACTGATTGACCCTAATAAGACATACAAAGTAGCAGGTTGGGCTCCCGTCGCCGAAGAAGCTAAGGCTGTTGGTGGTGATCCAATTTGGGATGTGGTGGCTAAATATCTCAAAGATATTAAGACCGTCAAAGCCAAGTCTTTGAACATGCCTAAGATTGAAGGCGCCAAGGGCAACCCAGGATTTGCGGCGTAAGGAGATCTAAATGATGAATATGACCGGTTTGTCGCTAGCGCTTTCCGGTCTTATTCTTTTTTGGGCCTTTTCCAAAGATCATTGGAAAGTCTTAATTAGGCCCGAAGTTTTAAATTCAGTGCTTGGTGGAATAGTGGCATTGGGTTTGGCATGGAATATACGTGCTCATTTGCCCGGTATGGCTGAAGAAGCTTTGGTGGGTTTGTCATTCCAGTTTTTTGGAGCTTCATTACTCGTTGCTATGTATGGCCTAAGGCCAGCGATTGTGATGTTAGCTGGAGTAACTACCATCGTAGCCTTAGTTAGTGGTTGGACTTTGGATCATGCCCTGCGCCAATTTTTGGTTCTTGGCGTGATGCCTGCCATGTGCGCTTGTGGAATCATGCGCCTAATCGGTGGTTGTTTGCCAAAACACTTGTTCATATTCATTTTTGGTCATGGCTATGTGGCAGGTGTCTTGAGCGTCATTCTTCCGGCTGCAACCCTCATGATTTGGCATCAAACCTTTTGGCCAGCTAGCATGGGCTTATCAATGGACATCGTTGATTGGTTTGTTGCGTTGTTGATTTTGTCTTTTACTGAGGGCTCTCTTTCAGGGATGCTCTTAGCAGTGTTTGTCATTTACAAGCCTCATTGGGTGCCACGATTTAGTGACCAAGAGTATCTTAAGAGTCAAACTACAAAAATGCCATAAAATGGCAGGCTTACAAGGTTTGAGCTCTATCTATATCTAATATGCCTGAAATTGATCTAAATACTATTGCAAGTAATGTTCTCTGGGCCACATTTGCGGTCACAGTGCTATTGGGTATTGTGTTGCAACAAACTCGTTTTTGCACCATGGGCGCCGTGACCGATGTGATCGTGATGGGTGAGTGGACTCGCATGCGCCAATGGTTGCTAGCGATTGGTGTGGCAATGATTGGTGTTGGCTTGATGTCCTATTTGGGTTTGATTGATACGGGCAAATCAATTTATACCGGTGCAAGACTATCGTGGTTATCAACCATTATTGGTGGTGTGATGTTTGGATTTGGCATGGTCTTAGCCTCAGGTTGCGGCAGTAAGACCTTGATTCGGATTGGTGCTGGAAATTTGAAGTCTTTGGTAGTCTTTTTGACTTTGGCTTTGTCGTCATACATGACACTCAAAGGCGTCTTTGGTGTTCTAAGAGTTAACACGGTTGATACAGTATTTTTGACTTTATCTACATCGCAAGATTTACCGAGTATTTTCGCTGCACAGTGGGGTATTGCAAAAAATTCTTTGCAACTTGGGCTTGCATTAGTGCTGGGTAGCGCCCTAATAACTTTTGCGTTATCTAGAAAAGATTTTTGGAACTTTAATAATCTCTTGGCTGGCTTTGGTGTTGGCGCAGCGATTCTAGTTATCTGGTGGATTTCAGGGGTGCTAGGTTATGTTGCTGAAGATCCCAACACTTTAGAAGAAGTGTTTGTGGCCACCAACAGTGGTCGCATGGAAAGCTTAACGTATGTAGCTCCTTACGCTTACGTGATTGAGTGGCTCACATTCTTTAGTGATACAAGTAAAAAAGTTACCTTGGGCATTATTTCTGTATTTGGTTTGGTAATAGGTTCATTGATTTACTCTTTAACTACTAAGACCTTCCGTTGGGAAAGCTTTAGAAATGCTGAAGACACAGGTAATCACCTGATTGGCGGTGTACTCATGGGGATTGGTGGTGTGACAGCCATGGGTTGCACAATTGGTCAAGGCTTAACAGGTATCTCAACCTTAGCTATTAATTCATTCATTGCTTTTGCAGCATTTGTTGTGGGAGCAAGCTTGGCGATGAAGTATCTTCAATGGAGAATGCTTCCGCCACCATGTGAGCCTGTCGTTGCAGGTAATTCATCGACTTATCATTCAAACACTGGAGGATGTGGCATGCCGCTACAAATCGCTTGTCATACAGACCAATTTGGTACTTTGGGTCAAATTGCCCCTGAAGACGTTGCTGAGATCGCTCGACAAGGTTACAAGAGCATTATTAACAATCGCCCAGATGGTGAGGGTGGTCCTGCGCAGCCATTGAGTGCTGATGTTGAGGTGGCCGCAAAAGCTTTAGGGCTTAACTATGTCTACCTACCTGTGGTAAGTGGTCAGATCACACTTGAGCAAGCTCAAGAAATGGCGCGTTTACTAGAAACGCTACCAGGTCCTATTTTGGCATTCTGCCGCTCAGGCGCAAGATCTACCAACCTTTACATGTTGGCTCAACAGGTTGGTTAATCGTTGGATTTAACTCTGATTGGAGTGGCTCTAGGCATCTTTGTTGGGGTGCTTTTAGGGCTCACTGGCGCTGGTGGCGCCATTCTATCTGTACCTCTATTGGGATTTTTTCTCCACCTAAGTGTGGCAGAGGCAGCCCCAATTGGTTTATTGGCAGTCTCTTTATCAGCAGGCTTGGGTGCCTACTTAGGTTTGCGCTCAAAAATCATGCGCTACAAAGCAGCCATGCTGATTGCCAGTGCAGGGCTACTTTTCTCACCTATTGGTATATGGCTTGCACATCAACTACCTAATTGGCCTTTGGTACTTATTTTTTGTTTGGTCTTATTGCTAGTTGCAAGAAATATGTGGGGTCAAGCAAAACGAGAGTTGGCAGGTACTGAGGAAGAGTTAGGTCCTCCTTGTATGTTGGATCAAACAATTGGAAAGTTAACCTGGACATTGCCATGTGCAAGAGCACTGGCAATGTCAGGAGCATTGGCTGGTTTCTTTTCGGGGTTGCTTGGGGTGGGCGGAGGTTTCATTATTGTTCCCGCTCTAAGAAAATTTACAGATTTACCAATGAAGTCGATTGTGGCAACGTCTTTGGGTGTTCTGACTATTGTTTCATTTGGTGGCGTTTTATTTTCTAATTTATACGGCTCTATGAACTGGTCTTTGGCCGCTCCTTTTGCCGGTGGTTCGGTGGTGGGGTTGTTGATAGGGCGCCAAGCAGTTAAGTCCATCTCGGGTCCGCGCGTTCAGCAAGCGTTTGCCATCTTTGCGCTGATGATTTCAGTGGCTATGATGATCAAGTTGATCATGACTTAAGTCGTTTGAGGTAGCCTCAAGCAAGCATCAGCGCTTGGTGATAAATTAATCACATGGCTCCATTACTAGATTTGGCTCGTCGCCAATCACTTTCAACTCAGTTACCTAGTTGGTCTGTCTTACCAACGAGGGATGCTCTATATCGAGAGTTTATTTTTGGAGATTTTCAAGAAGCATTTCACTTCATGTCACAAGTGGCAGTTATTGCAGAGGAAATGAATCATCATCCAGAGTGGTTCAACGTCTGGAATAAAGTTCAGGTCACGCTCTCAACACATGAGAGTGGTGGGCTAACTGAGCGTGACATTGCCTTGGCTTTGGCTATGGATCAGATTGCTAAGAGTACAGATGAATCTTAAAGCTAATCCAGATAATCGCTATGTTTGGCATATGAAGCGTAATTGCTCATTCACGCCCAAGCAGGTAGGCCTTTTTTACTTATCAATGGTATGTTTTTCATCTTTAATTGCCTCATACTTTTGGTGGCAGGGGGCTTGGATGATTCTGCCATTCACATTCGCTGAGCTATTGGTATTGGGCATAGCGCTACTGATTTATGCTCGTCATGCCAGTGATTACGAAAAAATCAGACTTAACGGCACTGAATTCACGATTGAACTATTTCTAGGTAACCGACGAACTGTTAAGCATTGGAATGCGCCATGGGTGAGAGTCAAAGACCCAGAACCCAACTTGGATGCTAAAAAACAGCTTATCGTTCTTGAAATGGGGCAAGAAGTCATCCAAATTGGGCAGTTTATTTTTGCTGACCAAAGAGTGGGATTGGCTAAGGAGATACGCAGTGCAATCAAGGGGGCATTGCACTAAAATTGCCGCATGAGATCAAAACTAATCACAATTCCGGCACTTTTATTATCTATTTCTCTATTGGTCAGTTGTGGAGGCGGGGAGGATAAAAATCCATCACCTCGATTGGTCAAAGTTGTTGTGATTGGTCAATCATCAGAGGTGGCTGACGTTGGGGCCTCAAGCAAAGATCCGAGTAAGTTGTATTTTGATGCGAGCGGTAAGGTCACAGAGGTATTGGTGCAGCGTGGTGATCGTGTGCAGGCAGGCCAATCTCTGGCTAGATTAATGCCAAATACTATTTCTTCTGAATCCGCTGTTTTAATCACTTATAAAGCCGCTAAAGCAGAGCTGCAGTCAGCGGAGGCTGACTTTAAGCGTTATTCAGATTTAAGAGCTAAAAACTTTATTTCTGCCTCAGAGTTTGATCGTCGTGTGGCTGTCATTGAATCTGCGCGGGCTAAATACGAACAAGCCATGGAGCAGATGGGGTTTGTGACTTTGCGTGCCATTGAACCAGGTCAGGTGGCTGAATTTTCTCTCACTCAAGGTCAAGTGGTTAGTGTCAAAGATTTAGTTGCTAGGATCAAAACAAATGGACTGCCTAGTAAGCCTATTGCAAAAAATGGTTCAGCCATCTTGTTGCCTGCCACAGCAATACATAGCGATGGCGCTAGCGTTTATAAATTAACATTGGACCCTGAATCAAAATCAGTTGGCACCATTGCAGTTGTTAAAGTTACTTTAGGTAAAGTAGATGATGCCTCAGCAGAAGTTCTGGCTGGTTTAAATGCTGGCGATATTGTGATCGCAACTGGCTGGCATGCGTTAAGTGTTGGTCAAAAGGTGCGTATTGCATTATCAGAAAAGGCTGAGTAATGAGCCTGGGGAAATTTAATCTGTCTCGCTGGGCAATTGGTAACGCCCCATTAATTCGTTATTTGATGATCGCTCTTACCGTATTGGGTATTAGCGCTTATTTTCAGTTGGGTCAGGATGAAGATCCTCCTTTCACCTTTCGGGCGATGGTTGTTAGAACTTTTTGGCCGGGTGCAACTGCTGCTCAGGTTGCAGATCAGGTAACCAACAAAATTGAGAGAACCCTTCAAGAAGTTCCCAATATTGACAAAATTAGAAGTTTTTCTCATCCCGGCGAATCGATGATTATCTTTTTTGTTAAAGATAGTACGCCTGCTAAAGATATTCCTAATCTTTTTTA
>VFQT010001605.1_pt1 | contig 26561 bp, 16 predicted proteins | sample 3512381 | NCBI WGS metagenome assembly VFQT01 (sample SAMN10412376, study PRJNA504923) | tailings metagenome | isolation source: Relicate 2 Philex TSF3 active mining site | place: Philippines: Tuba, Benguet | collected 2017-08-29
GATACACTCACCGTTTGTTACAAGACCACTGCCGCCATCACCGCCTACAATCAGGAAGCCAATGCCTATCGCTGGACAGGACCCAATGGCTTTAGCAGCAACAGTGCCACGTTGAATGTCCCAAACTTTGATGTCAAGGACACCGGCTACTACAAGGTCACCATCACCGCACCGGGCTGCGGCACAGGCAGTGATTCGATCCGGCTGATGATCGATAAACCCAAGGCTGATCTGGCCCATTTCACCAATGGCTGCGAAAATGACAACGTGAAATTCATCGCGAAGGCTCCCGGCATGAGTGCCGCCCTTTGGAACTTTGGAGCAGCCGGAAGTCCCACTTCTGCCATCACCGACACAGTGAAGGCTCGCTTCAACCAGGCCGGAACCATCACCATGCGTATGAAGGTGAGATCCCCGCGGGGTTGCCTGTCGGACGATACCGTTCATCAATTCATCCTGTCCTCGGTGCCCCAGGCCCGTTACGATGTCCCCGCCGTCACCTGCGTAAACAAGGACCTGACCTTCACCGACCGATCGACCATCACCACCGGCAACATCGTCCGCTGGAGCTGGGACCTGGCAGATGGCAATGGCTTCAGGTCCATGACCACCAATGCTGCACAGACCGCACGCTTCGACACCTATGGAAAAAAACCTGTCCGCCTCCTGGTCGAATCCCAGACCGGCTGCCTGAGTGACACCTTCAATCTTGCCTCCTTCTATGTGACGCCCTATCCAAAACCCGGATTCATCGTGCCGGAAGTCTGCCTGGATGATGCCAATGCCGTGTTCACAGACACCACCAGCAGTCCGGACGGATTCAACAACTTCACCTATCAATGGGCATTCAATACCGGCCCTAACCCGGTTGCCATGGGCCCCGTCGTCCCGCCATCCGAGGTCACCGCCAAGAATCCCGCCGTCAAATACCGTAAAGCCGATGACTATCAGGTCAAATTGATCGTCGACAGCCGGGGATGTGTGGATTCCATCACGCAACCCTTTACCGTCAATGGTGCCAATCCCATTCCGGCATTTGACATACTACAGTCAAATCAACTTTGCGCCAATGACTCTGTCCGGATCCGAAATTTTTCCACCGTCGACTTCGGTGTGGTTACCCGCCTGGAGATCATGTGGGACCCGACTGATATGACACAGAAGACAGTAGATGAGACCCCCTTTGAAGGGAAGGTCTATGCCTGGAAATATCCCAATTTCCAACAACCCGCGGATAAGCCTTATTTCATTTCATTACAAGCCTACTCAGGCAACGCTTCTTCCTGTAGCAAGCAGATGATTAAAACGGTGACCATCAACGCCGCTCCGAAAGTAAACTTCAATGCCCTGCCCGGCATCTGCCTGGATGCAGCCCCTCGCCAGATCACTCAGGCATCTTATGATCTTCGTGTACCCTCAACCGTTAGTTTCTCCGGTCCGGGCACTGACCCGGGCGGACTGTTTCACCCGGACAAAGCCGATACGGGAACACACGCCATCCGGTATCTGGCGGTTTCTGCCAAAGGCTGTCGTGATTCCGCAGACCAACCCCTCACCGTTTGGCCGCTTCCAACGGCCGGATTCCAGGTGGTTGCACCTGTTTGTGAGCAGAATGATATCAGTTTCATCGACAGGTCCATCGCCAATGCAGGCAACATTACCACATGGATATGGGATCATGGGGATGGAAGCGCGCCGGTGACACTCACTAACGGTAATGCACACACGTACAAGTTCACCGCCTGGAGGAACACCACGCTTCGCCTGCAGGTCAAAACAGATAACGGATGCACTTCCCCATTCAAGGACAGCACACTGCAGGTGCATCCGATCCCCAGACCCGCCTTCGAGCTGCCGCAGGCATGCCTGCCCGAAGCCAGGGTCATTTTCAAGAATAACACCACCATCCCGGACGGCACAGACGCGGGACTCAGCTGGCGCTGGACCTTCGACAACGCCGCGATCCCCGTGGTTTCGACCCTGAAAGACGGACCTTATACCTATTTCGCAAAAGGATCCTATCCGGTCAAACTCATCGCTACCAGTGCAGCGGGATGTAAAGACTCACTCACCCGCGACTTCTCCCGGATCTATGATCAGCCCAAAGCCGGCTTCCAAAGTCCGGATTCCGCCTGCACGGATATGAACCTGACCTTCACCAACACCAGCCAGGCCGGAACTGGTACGATCTCCGAATACTTCTGGGACATGGGAGATGGAAGTGCCTATGCATCCGCGGGGTTCAGGCATGCATACCGAACGGCAGGAGCCTACCAGGTATCCGTCTATGCGAACACCTCCATTGGATGTCGTTCAGACACGGCCAGCAAGACCATCAACGTTTACGCTTACCCGCAGATCTCTGCGGGTCCGGATATGTTTGTCCTTGATGACGGACAAAAACAAATACAAGCCACGGCAACGGGTACCATCACCGGATTTCAATGGTCGCCGACGGATTACCTGAGCGATCCGGCCATCCTGCAGCCCCTCATCATCCGCCCGCAATTGGACCAAACCTATACCCTCACCGTGACCGGTCGGGGTGCCTGTGTATCGACTGATGACATGCGCATGACGGTACTTAAACTACCTACACCGCCAAATACCTTCAGCCCCAACGGCGACGGCATCAACGATGTCTGGGAAGTCAGATACCTGGATCAATATCCCGGCTGTGTCGTCGAACTGTTTGACACACAAGGGAGAATACTTTACCGATCGGTCGGATACCAGCAACCCTGGGATGGAACAAGAAATGGAAAGCCTATGCCTACCGGTACTTATTACTATGTCATCGACCCTAAGAACGGACGCAAAAAAATGGCGGGCTTCATCACGATCCTCAGATGATCACGGTAGCATCGAAGATAGACAGGCGCATTTTTTATCTATAATTTAAGAGGCATGCACATTGATGATAAGGATCCTGGGCATTACTTCGCATGAAATATTCTACCGTGGCCAAAAGACTCCTATTCCTGTTACCCATGTGGATGTTCTATTGGGGAATAAACACCGTAAGTGGCAGAACAGATTCCATTCCGGGGCTTCCACAATATGCCAACGCCTCACTGGACCCTCAGCTGCAACAGGCATTCACGGCACTGAATGCGCGATACCTTACACGTACGGAGCGGGATATCATTCATGTGCTGAACCTGATGCGGCTCGATCCACCGGGCTTTGCGGAGAAAGTGGTGAAGTCATACCCCGACCATGCCGGAGATCCGGACATGCGCAGATCTTCATACTACAACAGTTTGCTCAGAGACCTGGCCGCGGCGAGCCCACTCCCGGTGTTAAAGCCAGATGAAGCCTTGTTCAATTACGCCCGCTGCCACGCCACCCGCTCCGGACTCACCGGTTATGTTGGACACAAACGCTCGAAACCCTGCGAAGAGAGTCCGATCTACGGCGGAGAATGCTGCCAGTATGGAATGGAAGATGCACTGGGTGTGGTCATGGAGCTGCTGATCGACCAGAACATACCCGATCTCGGACATCGAAAAATTTTGTTGACCGGCTTCACCCACATCGGCGTGGCGATGCGGCCACACAAGACCTATCGGGTGAATACCGTGCTGGACCTGGGCAATGGTCCCCGGCTTTGAACTGTATCAAATATGATCTATCTCCCGCATGATGACAGATCTTCAAAAGTCGAACCATGCATGAACTTTATTTGTCAAGCACTTTGTATCGCAGCCTAAACCCCTGGCCCGTATTCACTTTATCGCTCACAAACCAGAGCAGCATTTGATTTGACTGGCTCTCAATGATCCGGGGTAAACCATTGCCTGAAATCTTAGCGATCAGGCGTTCCGGATGCGTAGTGATCCCGTCGAAGAACCAGATATTGTCTACCAAAGGTTCAGTATCCATCTCGAGCATCTCGATACTGATACGCTTCCCCGCAGGGGCGATGAGCTGCCAGGTACACTCGCACCGATTCGTATAATGATATTCGCCACTGCCATCTTCAATAATTCCGTCTTTATCTATGTACAACACTTTTTTTTCGCTGCAATAAAGTTTAGCGGAGTCAATGGGCTCCATTGCATATTTGAATCGCTGTTCCCGGTCACCGAAACGGCTCCCCTGATATTCGATGGTAAAAACACCGCCCTCAAATATGGGGAACTGAGCAAGTCCGCGCGGTGAACCTGAGAATAACAAAGTGTTGCCGCTGCGAACATCAATCTGGCCAACATCATTTGCCAAAGCCGGACTCAACTTCATTCCTTTGTATGCCCCTGCAGGATGGATGGTCCACAGATTGGATTTAATGCCTCTTTGGGGAATCAGTATTCCTTTGGGGCGGGTTGAATCAATGATTAACGTACGCTGTTCGGGATGCAACAGGTATTTTAACGCCTTGGAAAAATCAGGGATACCACTACCCAACTTACCGGCGTAGCTTAGATTTATTTGGTCTATGGGTTGCGCTGTATACCGTATCGCATCCAGCATTTCAAGACCTGTAGACTTAGGATTCAATACTTTCAGTGCAGCTGCAACCCCCGTTACGATGGCTGTAGCTGCTGAAGTTCCACTCTCACGGATAAATGCGTTATCTGCCATCGGATGTGCACCAAAAATATCCTGACCGGGGGCAGAAACATCCACACGCATCCCATAATTTGAACGTTGGGTTTTCTGCAAGTTTGAATCTACGGCAGCAACAGCCAGCACTCCGGTGATGGCGGCGGGCAGAGCCACTTGATCGGTCATGTAATTTCCTGCTGCGGCAATGATCCCTATACCTGATCGAACAGCTTCCCTCACAGCCGTCAGCTCATATCCCGAAGGGATTCCTCCCGCCCATGCACAACAGATAATATCCGCACCTACTGCCCTTGCATATTCGAATCCTTTATATCCATCTCTCATCCGGACTTCGCCATTGATATCCGAAGTAGCCTTGACGGGCACGATGCTGACATATTTTGATGCATCCGGTCCCAGTATTTGTTCAATCACTGAAACAATAATGCTGGCAATATATGTCCCATGATAATATCTGTCTTCCAACCCTTTAATGACGGACACATCGTTATCTTCATCTGCTACATCCCAGCCATTGATATCGTCCGGAAATCCATTTCCATCATCATCCAGATGATTGTCTGCAATCTCTGTTGGATTAAGATAAATAAACGGTCTGATCGATTTATGGGTGGTTCGGAAACCAACATCGATGATGGCAATGTTGACATGTCCCCGGCTTCCGGACGATTGACCTGCCAAATTCAGCTGACGATAAAATGTCGCATTAGGAATCTGCCAGGATTGAGGTGCGGAGCTATTTTCACTGGGGTAGGACTGCCCAATTGAATGATTACAGAAAAAAAATCCCGAAACAACTATAAGAGTAAACCTAAGCATTAATAAAACGTAATATCATGCGTATGTGCCGGCATATTGGCTGTAGAAAGCGTTATGGTTTGAGCCCCACCCACGTCTCCTCTTAAAAATGTAGTACCGGATGCAGCAGATGTACCTGAACCTATGATCACTTTTCCTCTCAGATCAGGTATCCCGAAGGTGGTGGATCCATTACCACCGAAGGATGTCCCTAACAGAGAAAACAGCGCAGGATAAGCTGAAGTATTCAACAAGGACCCGTCGCAATATGCCCAGCCAACAGGCGCTGAATTATACGGAAAAATAGCGATCTCTCCCATCAATGGATTTTCTCCGGAAAAAGAAGGATACGTCCCGTTTATACTGATGAAATATCCCACGGATTGATAGGGCTGCATATTAGAGAACGAGGTACCGGAACCTGTCGTAGCATTGCTGAACGAAGCCGCGTACCAATATGGCACATCATCAACCAATGTACTGGCCAACACTGAACCTGGCACCCCGGGGGGAATCAGATTTACAGATGAGGTGCCATTTCCTGCCAACAAAGAATTGCTGGATAAAGTAGACCGACCCGTTCCCCCGCCTTCGACTGTTAATGTGGTGGCAGCCCAGGTCGATCCATTGGACACAACCGCCTTACCGGTCACGCCAGCTGGTGTTATGGATCCCAAAGCACTCGTTCCGGAACCCGTCAGTATTGCACCGCTTGTGAATGAAGTGGCGCCTGTACCCCCCGAGGATACCGGCAACGTGCCGGATGTTGAATTGATAATGTAGATCCACGCTGACCCTGAATAATAATACAGTCCCTCTGTACCATCCGTTTGGTAGACCATTAAGCCTTGTGCAGGTGAACCAATAGCGGTTCTTTGTGACTGGTTCATCCGAGGAGGAAGAAAACCCTGGGTAGTAGAAGAAATTTCCAGCTTCGCAGAAGTCGCAGGACTTGATGTGCCTATGCCAACCTGAGCATCGGCATATTGAATGGCACACAGCAGTATGATCAAGATTCCGCCATATCGCATTGGATGATATTTATTTGTTTTTGTAGCACTGAAATTACAGCATCCGAAATTAGTAAGTTATTATATTTTGGATAGATCAATAATAGACCTTGAAAATGATATAGAAGAAATAAAAAAGACATGCCCAACAAATTGACGGAACATCGACCCGAATAATCATATTATGTATACAAATTCATGAATGGCTACAACGAAAGATTCTTTACTTTCATCGGATGAAACATTCCGGTCTTTTCAGCCTGCCGTTAAGGGTTTGGCTTATGATATCAAGTATAACAGCTTCCGGCCAAACCTACAATTATGATGAATCAAAAGCCGGGAACTATGTTTTGCCAGAGTTGCTGATCTCTGCAGATGGAGCACAGGTAAAAAACAGGAAAGACTGGGAGAACATACGACGCCCGGAGATCCTCCAACTATTCACCGATCAAGTATACGGCAGGATCCCGGGGAGCCCCCCAGGAATGCACTTTAAGACCATCGCTACAGATGCCGCCGCCCTCGGCGGACGAGCCATCCGAAAGGAGATCGATATCATCTTCGGAGCGTCTTCGAACGCCCCTGTGCTTCACCTTGTCCTCTGGTTGCCCGCAGGTGTGAAGAAAGCCCCTGTATTCATCGGACTGAATTTCCTGGGGAATCACACGGTGCATCCTGACCCGAACATTTCGATCACGAATACCTGGAAAGAGGCCAATCAAGGGAAGGCGGTTGAACGGGGAGTGCGGATCGCCCGATGGCAGGTCGACACCCTGATCGCACATGGCTATGGCCTTGCCACCGCCTGGTACCAGGACCTGGAACCCGACCGTGCCGATGGATGGAAGACCGGCATCCGCACCACACTGGCCGAAGCTCTCAACTGCCCGGCAGATGCCTGGGGCGCCCTGGCCGTCTGGGGTTGGGGGCTCTCACGCATCATGGACTACCTGGAAACAGAAAAAACTGTGAACGCAAAGGCCGTCATCGCCACCGGACACTCCCGCCTGGGGAAGGCCGCCCTCTGGGGAGCCGCCAACGACCAGCGTTTTGCGATGGTCGTCTCCAACAATTCCGGTGAAGGTGGCGCTGCCCTCTCCCGCCGCGATTTCGGGGAAACCGTCAAGCGCATCAACACCTCCTTCCCGCACTGGTTCATCGGTACCTACAAGCAGTACAACGATGCCGTCAACAGCCTGCCCGTGGACCAGCACATGCTGCTTGCCCTGATGGCGCCCCGCCCGCTCTATGTCGCCAGCGCCGCCGAAGACCTCTGGGCAGATCCCACGGGCGAATACGGCTCGGCCTACCACGCCGGCCCTGCCTATGCGCTCTATGGAAAGAACGGTCTGCCAACGCCAGTTCCGCCGGCAACCGACAACCCCGTGCGGGCCGCGGTTGATTACCACCGCCGCACCGGCAAGCATGATGTCACACTATACGACTGGCAGCAGTACATCGCCTGGGCCGACAGACACCTGACAAAGGTTCGGTGAACGATTTCGGCTATACTTGAACGTTAGTACTCGACTGTAGTTTATTTTATTTCCGGAGTACCTGTCCCGCTTTCAGCAGCGCAGGCTCCAGGACAGCGTAAGGCAGGTCCTGAACGGCTTTGCCCCGCTCGATCGACAGCACTGCGGCCGTGGCTGCACTCTGGCCGAGGATCATGAAGACAGGCTCCATGCGGATGGATCCGTAGGCAATATGCGAGCTGGAGAGACAGACCGGCACCAGCAGATTTTCACACTCATTACGCTTGGGTATGATCGTACCGTAGTCGATCCCATAAGGACGCTTCGGCTTCACGCCGATGTCTCCCTCGTTCTGTACATATCCTTCCGGCGTTACATATCGCTGGGTATTATGCGAATCCAGCGCGTAGGAGCCCATGCCTACAGATCGCTCGATGTTGGTCTTTCCGAGTGCATCCGCCTCCTTCATTACGAACACGCCGATCATGCGACGGGCTTCGCGGATATACAGCTGATGCGGCCAGTTGCCATTATCGGTGAATTCATCCTTCGCCAGGCCGAAATTATTGACCTCCCGCTGGATGTCCTTCGGCACGGCAGGATCGTTGGCCATGTAGTACAGCAAGCCCTGCTGGTATAGCCTGTGCTGACGGATGATCTCTTTCCTGCGTTCATAGCTCGCCTCTGGATAGTCGTAGTTCCCGCCGATGTAATCGCTGCTGAAGGGTCCGTGGTTGTTGGTATCCGTCTTGCGGTTGGGGATGGTATCGAATTTCGAGAAGACATCTGTCCAGCCCGCCGCAAAGACACGCCCCAGCAATTCATAACGTGAACGGTCGTATCCTTCCGGCTTGGGGAAGGGCACTTTGTTATCGGGATGCGTGCTCATACAAAGCCGGAAACAATAGGCCTGCAGCCGTTTATCGCCACTCCCCTTCTCCCCCGGTGGCTCCGCGCTGATCTCAGGGAGGAGTCCGCTGGCCGGGTTGCCCGGGACACGATACGGATCCACTTTCTGCTGGAAATAATGACGGTGATGGAACACCCCGGTTTGTACCCCGTTGAAGGTTTCGCCATACTGGCTGTTCGGCTCACGACCCACCGTGTAGGTGACACCGGCCGCTGCCATCAGGTCGCCTTCATAGGTTGCGTCGATGAACATCTTCCCTTTGTACACTTTCCCGCTCATGGTCCGGATCTGACGGATGCGGCCGTCTTTTTTGACCACACCACCCTTTCCACGGTCCAGCCACTCGTTGCGGACCACTTTCAGGGCATGTTCCGATACATATCGCTCGAAGATCCGCTCCGCCGCATGTGGTTCGAAGATCCACATCGTCTTGTAACTGCTGTCCAGCGCCACGGTCGCCTGGCCAACATTCCCATAGTCGCTCCGGCGCTCCCATTTCCAGGCGCTGTCATTGTTGTAATGAAGATAGAGTCGATGATAGAAATCCCGGGCCAGTCCACCGATCACCGTCTTGTTGCCCGTATCGGTGAAACCCAGTCCGCCGGCCGACAGTCCGCCCAGATGCACATCCGGCGACACCACGATCACCGTCCTTCCCATCATCTTCACCTGCACGGCCGCAATGATCGCCGATGATGTTCCGCCATAAATGATGACATCCGCTTCCTCGGCAGGCGGGGCGATCATCTTATCAGCAGCAGGCATGAAGGAGAGCAGGGCAAAAAAAGGCAGACAACGCAGCAGCATTCGCAGGAAAACCATGACTTTCAGGAGTTTACCGAATATACGAAAAATCCGGGACTTCTCAAATGAGGGCGATCACCTCTTCCGCGAGCCCGAACGACAGGGTCATGCCATTGCCCCCCAGCCCGTTGATGACGGTCACCCCCGGGAGAGGATGACACACCAATTCCGTACTTCCGTCGGTCATTTTCGTGTAGATACCATTCCATGTTCGCGTGACGCGATAACCAGGCAGATCCGTGAATCTTTTGAGATAGGTCAAAATGGCCATATTGATCTCCTCCCGGTCGAAGGGCTCGAGGGTGGAACCGTATTCATGTGAATCCCCTACGATCAGTCCGCCATCACTGTGCTGCGACACCATGACATGGATCCCCCAGCGGACATGCTCCGGAAATTGCATGATATATCTGTCACGCAATCTTTGGAGAGCATCTCCGGCTGCAGCAAATGCAGGGTAATGAGTAAGGGACAGCCCGCCACATAGTGAAGGTCCAAGGCGCCAGCCCGATGGCTGGTCGCCCAGTCGCATCATCTGGAGTTTGCAGCGGGTGACGGATCGGGAAGCAAATTCTTCCGGAAATAGCATTTCATAATCAGGTCCCGTGCATACAAAGATCAGATCAGCGTCATATCGCTTGTTGCTGGCCCAGACCGCCCCCGTCTCGACCCGTTGCACGGGTGTCTCCCATAAGAATCTGACACCGTAGGATTCGCTCAGATAAGCAGGGAGCGCACGGATCGCCAATGGCGCATCCACGATACACTCTTCCGGGCTGTACAGCCCTGCCTTCAAGCCCTTGGTCCGAACGGCCTGCGACTTATTCTTTACTTCATCAGCTGTAAGTAATTGATAAGGCCGTTCCTGCCTCACCTGTTCGTAAAAACCTTCGAGCACCTCCTGTTCCAGGCCGTCATAGGCCAGATGGAGTGAACCGGCAGGATCCATCCAGATCCCGGCGCGCTGGCAAATTTCCTTCCAAACAGCAAGGCTCCGGGATGCCCGGTCGTAACGCGGACCGGCAGGCTGTCCGATCGGCCATAACATCCCAAAATTCCTGACGGATGCTCCGACTGCAAAGGCATGACGATCCATCACCGTCACGCTTATCCCTTTTCTGGCGAGCGCCGTCGCCGTAGCCAATCCGACGATACCGGCACCGATCACGATCGCTTGTTGATTCATGCTATCTGGTATTTAATTTAACAGAGGCCGGAAGTCTTCTATCCATTTGATGAAAAAATATGAGCGACAGGAGACCCAACAATGCCACCATGCCTCCTGTCAGCAAAGCACCCGTCCGGAATATCTCCAGCCAGCTGATATCCGGCGCTGCCAGGTTTCGCAACAACAATATAACCGTACTGCCCAGGTACCCAAAAGAATCTGCCAATGACATGAGAAAGCCAATATTCCCCCGATGACGGTAATGTGCGATCCATCGCTCGAAATACATCGTATGATAAGCCATGTAAGGCAGATACATGCACAAACCACCCACGATCATCCAGGATACAGGCCCCATCTGACCGGACATCTGCAGGAAAGTGGCACCGAGTAACAGAAAGCCACACAGGATGGAAATGACATGCGTGGCATGGAAGGCGATCCGATTATCCTTCAGGGCGATCATGGCTGCAATCACCAGCAATACCCCTACCGCAATGGGGATCTCCGAAAGCACAAGCAGGGATGGACGATCAGAGAATCCCAGTCCGGTCCAGATCTCCACCGCAAAATTATCCCTGATATCCCTGAAAACTGTCAGCGCGGTGTACAACAAGACCGACAGGAAAATACCGAATCCGAACCTGGCCAGAAAGCTCAATCTTTCTGAACGATTCATAGGTGCGCGTACCGTGCGCGCGGCTTCATCTGCCAGTCCGGGCGGACGAGTTCGCACCAATAAAAGAATTCCACCGGCCAGCACAGGCAGAAAGATCAGACCGGTGACGAAGGGCATCCATAATTCGGAAGTATGGCCGGCATCGAGTACCCACCGGCCCACATTCTTGACAAGACCTGATGAAACGATAAAACTGGATGCCATGACGGCTCCCAACAACTCCGTGACCCGGCGTCCTTCGAGATATCCGAAAACCACCCCCCAGATCATCCCAAGCGGCAATCCATTCAAAAACATGAAAAAGATATTAAACGGAGCCGGTACCAGGGCAAAGAACAACAGACTTAGCCAGGCCGAACCCATGAGTAATACCAGCATCCGTGGCCGATCGCGATATCCGAGTTCGGAAACAAATCGTACACCCAGGAATTTTGAGGCTGTATAGCCGATCAGCTGCGCGATCACCAGCAGGATCTTGTAATCCATCCCCAGATAACTCACCCCTTCAAAAGTGGCTGCCGTGAAAGGCTTTCGAAAGGCATACATGCTGAGATAGGTGATGAAAGATGCCGTAGATACCTGAAGGATCATCAGCCAGTCCACCCGATCAATACTTCGGTTACGCATCACCGTTAGTCATTACAGATAAAGAGAAAGCAATTCAGGCAGGTCTGCCACAGAAGGGATGATATGGGTATGCGGGTATTTCGACAATACATGCCGGCCGTTTGCACCTGAAAGCACGCCGATATTGAAGCGGCATCCTGCATTAAACCCAGATAACAGATCGGCAGGCGTGTCTCCTACTTTCACAACCTGATGTACACTCTGAATATCGAGCCGGCGCATGGCCAGGTGTATCATATATGGAGCCGGCCGGCCGACACCATCCGTGTCCTCCACATCCAGCGCCAGATCGACAAGACCTCGCTCTTGCCAGCGAAGCCCCTGCTCAATGGCCAGTGAAACATCACTATGAAATCCGGTATCCGTAGCCACCAGCAAGCCCTGATCGTGACACCATTTGAATACGTCTTCGGCAGCAGGCATCGGACGAACCTCCCGACGATAATAGTTCACCATCCTGACGGAGTAATCATGAAAGATCTCCTTCGCACGGTCCTGATATTCGGGGAAGGAAAGACTCTCCAGTTCGGCGATCGTCACCGGATGTCCTTCGTTGCGAGCGATCATAAAGGCGTATAATTTGATCTTGTTGGTACCAATGGTCCGCCTGAAATCATCCAGACTTACAGAGAGGCCATGCTCCACAGCGGCAGCATAAAGACATTTCGCGACGGCATTGTCGTCACAAATGGTCGTGCCGGATAGATCAAAAACAACCAGTTTCAAGGGTTTGGATTGCATTGCATTCATAACTGGGGATTGGTGCCGCGGATACCCGCGCGATATGGATGATGATTGAGTGCAAATTCAAAGGCGGCGGCAGCCTCAGTCAACGGGAAAGCGCCTTCCACCAGGGTTACGAACGGATACCTGTCGTGATTCGACTCCATGAAATCAACCGCACGTAAGAGATCTACCGTGTTGTAATTATGAATACCCCGAATGGTCAGTAAGCGGCGCACGATCTGTTCGGCCAGCAAAGGCACAGCCGGCTGCGGATAAGTCGCCCCAACCCAAACAGCTGTTCCTCCTATGCCAAGCAGTTCAAGGCTACGCGCCACTACCTCCGGTGACCCGGTAAAGTCGAGGACAATGTCGTAGGGATGGGCTGTCGTCCATGCTGACCGGATACCTTCCATCCATCCCTCCACAGCTGCCCAGGCCCGATCTGCACCGAATTCGAAAGAACGCCTTACCCGATCTTCAGTCAAATCAATCGCATGTACGCAGGCCGCTCCCTCGGAATGAGCCATGGCACAGGCTACCAGACCCAGCATTCCGGCGCCCGTTACCAGGACCTTTCTACCGCTGACAGATCCCCCGCAGCGCAAAGAAGCCGCCACCGTAGCAACAGCACAATTCAGGATCGATGCGAGCGGATCTGACAGACCATCTTCCCGAAGGATCACCACCGGTGTATGCTTACGAAGCAGGATGTATTCACTCAGTCCGCCATGATGACCGCAATCATCGGAGTAGCGCTCGTGCCCGTACTTGAAAAGGTCCGGTGATTTTTGGGGCATCCCCCTTAATGACATGTCGGAAGCCGGGTCGGCAGCAAAAATTCCGGCAGTGATCCGATCCCCGACAGATAATTTCCGACCCCGCAGATCGGACAGACCATCATCTCCACCCATGGCTACGACACGACCCGTAAACTCGTGCCCCAGGATCGTGGGATCCTTTTCTTTTCGTTTACCCGTGTACGTGAGCAGGTCCGAACGACAAAGGGTAGCAAACTCCATTTGTATCAGGATCTCACCGTGAGCAGGACGCGGGACACCTGTTTTTTGCAATTCCAGACGGGTGCCATTTGCATGAAAGACTACCGTCAGCGCTTCTGTTGGATAATTCAAAGCAGTCCGTGTATGGATTCCAAATGATCTATGAGACGATCTGGCGTAAACTCCGCCAGCTCCTCCCGCGTATTGGCACCGGTAGTAACCGCAATGACCAATCCGCACTCGGCCTGACGGCCTTCTTCTATATCCACCGTAGTGTCCCCGACCTTCATCACTTGTGCAGGCAACAACACACCTGCCCGATCCATGAGTGTTCGGATCATGTGAGGAAATGGCCGGCCGGCCGGTACTTCATCACTCGCAATGGAATCATCGACCAATCCTTCCCAGATCCAGCCAAATCGCAGCAGAATGGCATCAACGATGACCCTGGGGAAACCGGAATTCACGGCCACACGAATACCCCTACCCTGCAGACTTCGAAACAATTCCTCCGCACCAGGCATCGGAGCTACCTTTTCTGAATCTGTATAAAATCGCACCATTGACTCCACAAAGGAGCTGTGTATCCGTTCGACCAATAAGGCATCAGCCTCTCCACACTTTTGATACAGTACCTCCGCAATGGCCTGCGTTTTCCGGACCCCCATCCATGGGTTCACATCTTCAGCTGCCACGTCGATTCCTTCTGCCATGAAGGCATTTATGAATGCATCGGCAACGAAATCGTCATCCTTGACCGTTGTGCCCGCGAGGTCGAAGACTGCCAGTCTGATATCCATATCAGTCATTGTTTTTTTTATTCCTGGAGAGATGTGTGAAGGCCATATCCCGATAGATCGAGAGGTCCGGCAGCGGTTGACCAGGCTCCTTCGCCAGGTCATCCCAATGGCGCATACGGATGTAAAGTGAAAAATCCGGGGATTGCTCAAAGGCATCAGCCTCCTCCGGAGACATGCGTCCTCCCTGCAAGGCCAGTGTCTGCCGGCTCGCATCAGAAAGCCGCTGAAAATACTCGATATTCCGGGCCGTCAGGTACCGTTTCGCCTCTACGTGACTGCGCACCAGCCGGGCAATACGCTCGGAGAAACCACGTTCCAACAGGTATCTTTCGCCTACCCCTTCATGATCGACTACGCCCAGTCCGTCCATTAATTCCACCGGCATCACATGCTCGCAGAGGTGCCCGATATCATGAAAAAATGCAGCCAGGACGACTTCATCATCATGACCTTCGGCGCGGGCGAGTTCCGCCGCCTGGCACATATGCTCGATCTGAGAAACCGGCTCCCCAATATAATCGGATGATCCAAATGCATGATATAGTTCGAAGACCTCATCCACGATGGCGGCCATACGTTCAGATCCCATGTACTCGATTGATTTGCGGCCAAAGTAATCAGCCAATGCTACCGGAATGTTAATTCTGTGTGATGTTAAAATGAAGTAGCGGCGAACTTGAAATAATTAATATTGAGGTAACATGTGGTCGGGTTCATTTTGAGGTCCGGGCTACAACTTCGCACCTTGTTATTCATTTATTCAGAACACATATCACCACCCATATTGCATGAAAATCAAACTCACTTTCATATCATCTTTGATATTCTCTCTGCTGGTTATATCCGTAAGCACAAGATCTCAAGGCATTCCTGCGATCGATCAGCGCATTCAAACCCTGATACAAAAAGAAAAAATTCCCGGAGGCGTCGCGCTCATTATGCAAAACGGGAAAGTGGTTCATCATCGGGCATATGGACGGAGAAGTGCCATCGACACAACGGCGATGCGAACCAATGACATCTTCCGGATCGCATCCATGACCAAGGCCATCGTATCTGTCGGCCTGTTACAACTCATCGAAAAAAACAGGATCCCACTTGACACACCCCTTCATGCCTATCTCCCGGGCTTCCATGATCAACGGGTTGCCATCCGAAATTCCGACGGTACTTATAAAACCAGAGCAGCCCTGCGAGCCGTGACCATCAGGGATATACTCACCCATCGTTCAGGCATCTCCGCTGCCAGTGAACACCCTAATTTCCTTCCATTATATCGTCGATACAGACTGGATGAGGCTATGCATCTCAGGTTTCGTGATCTGGAGGAACTTTGCGACAGCCTGGCCGCCATGCCACTGGTCCATGATCCTGGCGTGAGGTTCAGCTACGGTGCCAGCACGGATGTTGCCGGACGACTTATTGAAGTGATCTCCGGCATGCGGATCGATAAATACCTGGAAAACAAAATATTCAATCCATTGCGCATGCATGATACCCGATTCAGGCTGTCAGGATCGGGGGCAGAACGTCTCGTTCCGGTTTCGATTACGATCGCAGATGGACATCTTAGTACGATGGATGAACGTCACGCGATTGCAATGTACCCACTGGATAAAGAGGGAAAATTCTTTTCCGCCGCCGGCGGACTGGTATCCACAGCAGCAGATTATGCCCGGTTTCTGGAGTGCCTAAGATTGGGTGGAAAATGGAAAACCAAACGTCTGCTCGGAGAGAATTGGGTTGACAGTTTATTGACCGATCAACTCGGAGGGGATACATTCATTTTCGGAGGAATACGGGGGCTTAATGGATTCGGACTCGGAGTCGGCATTACATCGAAGGCTGGAGAAAAAATTACACATGCCAGTCCCGGATCGTTTTTTTGGGGAGGAGCACTGAATTGTTCTTACCTGGTGGATCGAACCAAAAGGATCATCACCGTCTTCATGTTTCAACGTACCCCGTTCGATCTGCCGGCAGAACTATCTGCATTGGAAAGAACGGCCATAGATGCACTCGCAGCTGATGACATTGAATAGAAATCAGGCAAAAGTTAATATCACTGCATCCCCGGCACATCCATCTTGAACATATCCTCGTTCTGCTTCTTCCGGATGCCGAAATTATACCGCAGGTTGAGTCCAAATCTGCGCGTATCAGCCCGGCGCTCACCCGTCGCCTCCACCGTGCCCTGACGCAGGAAGAAGTTGTTGCGATTCGTGTAGAACAGGTCGTTCGCACTCAAGGTCACCGTGAGTTTCTTTTTCAACAACTGCTGCGTGAGGTTTACGTTCAGTTGCCCGAATGCATTCAGTTCATAGAACTGCAACTGTCCACGCAATCTCCAGAAGCCATTCATACTGAATTGCGTCGTCTTGCCCAGCTTCAGTTGATGATAGGTGAAAAATGTCCAGCTCCCGCGCCTGAAGGTCAGCGGCCGGCCTTCGTAGGTGCCGTCGTATGCGTTGAAGTTGTATTGAGCACCGGCCACGAAGAAGTACTTCCGACCCGGCGGGATCGCACCGATCATCCGAAAATAATCCTCCCGGTTAGTGCCCACATTATCATAAGTACGGGAAGCCACATTTCGGTTGCTGTCGCTTGGATAGATGACCTGCGAGAAGATATCCTTCGAATAATTGCGCCCCAGCGCGAAGATCGGCTGATCGGCCGCAGAGATGTTCACTTCGACATTCTGTGTGAATTGCGGACGCAACCGTGGATTGCCGGTCTCGTAAAGGTACTGGTCAACCACCCTGACCGACGGATTGAACAGATCATAGGAAGGACGTGTGATGGTGCGGCGATACACCAGATAGGACCTCAACTCGAAGCCCGCGATCGACGCCACTTTTCGGCTCAGATAAGCATAGGGAAACAGGTCGGTCCGATGGATCGCGAAGAACGTATCCGAGGGCAGTCGCTGACGTCCCGACATATTTGTATTCTCCAACCGCACCCCCGTCTTCAGCAAAAAGCCCGCGAAAGGTTTCGAGCCCTGAACATAGGCCGCATGGATATGCTCCGTGTAATCGTAACGTGAGGTTCGTAATTTATCCGGCACCACCACCCCACCGATCGTCCGGTCGAAACGGGTATCATTGCCAAACCAGACATTCGTTGATTTCACGCCGGTCTCAAGCGTGTACTTACCCGGACGTTTCTTCGTGTAATTGGTCTCGAAGATCAGGTTCCACGGAGTGTTTTGCACATCGCCGTTCTGATCCAGATCAAACACCACCGGCAAGGTGAAAGTCGTCGCAATATCCTGTTGATTTCGACCCGGATTATGGCCGACAGTCAACAGGGTCTGCCAGTCGGACCCCAGGCTGTCGATCTTGTATTTTAAATTAAGATCCTGATTGAAGCCAAGGCTCCGTGCATGATTCAGCACATCATTGCTATTGGCTGATACCGTTTTGCCCGTACTGATCTGCTCGATCACCGTAGGATTCCGGCTGCTGTTTTCGGAGCCGCCGACGCTGATGCGGGTATCGAAACCATATTCCCATTTGGTATGCGACCAGCTCATGCCGAAGCCCGTGTACAGACTGCGGGCGGGCTGAAAGGTGCGTGCCGTCTGCCGCAGGATGGAATCCGCAGCCACCTGGCGGGTGGAGATGATATCATCGAATCCTTCCCGCACCGAGCCTTGTACATTCAGATAGGAACTCATCGCTCCCTCACTGCGCGCAATGTTGAATCCGACGAAACGATTGCCATACACGCCCTGGTTCATGCCTGCGGTGACACTACCGGTCACGCCTAACCGAACATATCTTTTCAGGATAATGTTCACGATGCCCCCGCCGCCGGACGCATCAAATCGGGCAGAGGGCGTACGCATCAGTTCGATCTTTTCCACCGCATTCGGAGGCAGACTTTTCAGCAAGGTCGCTACATCCGCATTCGACATTTTCTGCTCCCGTCCGTTTATGTAGATCTTCGAAGGTGACGTACTCCCTAAATAGATATTACCATCCGCATCGGTGAAAACCCCGGGGATCTTCTCCATGATCTCATAGGCATTCGTCGAACTGTTGGCGACCGGCTCCGGATCCACGATCGTTTTATCATCCTCCTGCCGCATCAGCGGACGACGTACCGTCACCACCACACCGGCCAGCGATTGCGGTGCATATTCCAGCACCAGTATCAATCTGCGCATGGTGTCAGATGCTTTCAATGAGCGCTCCAGCGTCTTGAATCCCTGCGCTTCGATCTTCAACCGAAGGGATGAGCCTGTCTTTCTTTGAATGGATACCAGGCCCAGGCTATCCGTCAGCCGCTGGCTGCTGTCGCGGGCGGAACGATACCAGGTAACCGTGGCATAACCCAGCGGCTGCCGGAGACTATCGGTGACGGTCACCTGAAGCAGATCACTTCGATCCTGAGCACAAACCGATCCGATTGAAGACAACAAACTTATCAGCACAAAAGGCATAGAACGAGGCAACAGCATCACGATGATTTCTTTGAGTCGGGCGGCACATGACCGGAGGCGCAAAGTTCTGCATGGAATATGAATAAATTCAGAACATAATGTTAATGTGACCATTCCCAACCCTTAAATGTCTACGAAACTCTTGGAGAGTCCCCCACTCTTGGAGAGTCCCCCACTCTTGGAGAGTCCCCAACTCTTGGAGAGTCCCCAACTCTTGGAGAGTCCCCAACTCTTGGAGAGTTGCCCACTCTTGGAGAGTTATAAGCTCACCCATTCCTAGGGTTCAGGGGGCTCATCGCAGTCTGCCGAGGATGGCATATTACACTGACGCCGTGGATCCCGTCGTAAAACCGTATCTTGATCCCACAATCCAACCACATGTTCAGGTCCACCATCCTCGCACTCCTCCTCTCCCTGTCGATACTGCGCAGAGCCTCCGCACAGGACACCCTGCCGATCTACCGCGCCCTGGCAGAGGTCGCCGTGATCGATCAAAAAGTGATGATCCCGATGCGCGACGGAGTACGACTGGCCACCGATATCTATCGCCCAAAGGCCCCGGGGAAATACCCTGTCATCCTATCCCGGACACCTTATAATTTCAACAGTTGGGGGGACGGGAAGATGACTCCGCGCTCCTTCGGACAGGCACTGGATGCCGTGAAGCGCGGATACGTATTCGTCGTACAGAACGAACGCGGACGGTTCTTCTCCGAAGGGGAATGGGACATCCTCGGAACGCCGTTGACAGACGGCTATGATGCCTTTACCTGGCTGGCATCGCAGAGCTGGTCGAACGGAAAGATCGGCCTCATCGGCTGCTCCTCTACGGCCGAATGGCAGATGGCCGTTGCCGCCCAGAAGCATCCCGCCCTGGCAGCCATCGTTGCACAGGGATTCGGTGCCGGCGTCGGTAAGGTGGGGCGGTTCCAGGAACAGGGCAACTGGTACCGGGGCGGCGCCCAGCAGATGCTATTCACCTCCTGGCTCTATGGAACGCAGAACGATAAATACAAACCGCAACTGCCCAAGGGGATGTCGCAGCAGGACCTGATCCGCATCCAGCGCTTCTACGATATGGGCACCGAAATGCCGGCGGTGGACTGGGCCAAAGCTTTCCGGCACCTGCCCGTCAGGGATATCATCCGGAACGTGGATGGCCAGGAAGGCGTGTACGAACAGATGATCCTGCGAAAACCCAACGACCCGGCCTGGTTCAACGGTGGTCTCTGGCATGAGACAATGCCGATCGACGTACCCGGCTACTGGTTCGTATCCTGGTATGATGTATCCTCCGGCCCGAACATCGAACTCTTCAACCATGTACGCAACAGCGCCAGGGATCGCAGCGTGGCAGATAACCAGTACCTGGTGATCGCCCCCGTGCTGCACTGCGCCTACAAGCGGGCGACGGAAAATACCATGGTTGGACAACTCAGCGTCGGAGATGCCCGGCTGGACTACGACGCGCTGACCTGGGGATGGTTCGATATGCATCTGAAGGGTGAGACCAATGACTTCAAGAAACAGAATCCCCGGGTCCGATACTACACGATGGGATCCAACAAATGGCAATCGGCCGACAGCTTCCCGCTGCCGAATACACGGATCACTCCGTTTTATCTGTCGAGCGAAGGAAAGGCCAACACCCGCAACGGCGACGGCACCCTCGCAGCCAGAACACCGGCAGCCGATAAGCCCGACCAGTTCACCTACGATCCCATGAACCCCGTCCCCTCCTTGGGCGGAAACGTCTGCTGCACGGGCAACGCCGTTCAGGGTGGCGCCTTCGATCAGTCGCAACTCGAGCTGCGCGACGATATCCTCGTGTACACCAGCGAACCACTGAAGGACGGACTCGAAATCACCGGCTTCATTGAAGCCACCCTCTTCGTCTCCTCCGACGCCCCGGACACCGATGTCTCCCTCAAGCTGATCGACGTGCACCCCGACGGAAAGGCCTACAATCTCGACGAAACCATCCAGCGCCTGCGCTATCGCGAAGGCTACGACAAGGAAGTAATGATGGAAGCCGGAAAGATCTATGAGGTGAAGATGAGTCCGATGGTCACCAGCAATTTCTTCAAACCCGGACACCGGATCCGGATCGAGATCAGCGGCAGTAACTTCCCCCGCTTCGACCGGAACCTGAACACGGGTGGTAATAATTATGATGAGCGCAAGGGACAACCGGCCCGGACCCGGATCCATCACTCCAAAAAATTTCCATCAGTACTGCAATTGCCGGTCATCCCGCACTGACCCGATATTAGATCGGTCTGTTTTGTGCAAAATGGACGGCAAAATCTGCCGAATGTATCGTTATGCCGTTTACGGGAACGATTTCGTAACTTTTTCACCCCGCTTTCGCAGCATTTAAACGATTTTGTTACTCTTGCATATTGCTCCATCCGTAAAACATGCCGGAGCAAATAAAAACTATGCCATGATGAAAAAAATCCGAATGCTTGCAATGGGCTTGCTGATGGCGTGCCTTGGGTTCGCACAACCGGCCCAGAAGGATGTCACCGGTAAGGTGACAGACAACAGCGGACAACCCCTGTCCGGTGTAACCATCCTCAACCAGAATTCAAAGGAGTCAGCTGTCAGCGGAAATGATGGCTCCTATCGCATCAAGGCCAGACAGGGTGATGTGCTGGTGTTCTCAAGTGTATCGTTCACGGAAGCTACCCGCGCTGTAGGTACGGCCAATGTGATAAACCTAAGCCTTCAATCTTCTGCAGCTCAACTATCAGACGTGGTGGTGGTAGGTTATGGCCAAAGCACAAGGCGGGCGCTGACCAGTGCCGTAACGACCATCCGACCGGGCGACATGAACCGCGGTCCGATCACAGACGTGGGCCAACTGCTCCAGGGTAAGGTCCCTGGCCTGAATATCACCGCCAGCGGTGACCCCAATCGTCGCGCTGCCATCATTCTCCGTGGTGCCTCCACCATCAACAGTCCTGGAGGTCCCTTCTTCGTGATCGACGGAGTGCCGGGTGCAGATATCAACCTCGTCGCCCCGGATGATATTGCCAGCATCGATGTCCTTAAGGATGCCGCAGCTACGGCCATTTATGGCAACCGCGCAGCCTCAGGCGTCATTATGATCACCACGAAAAAAGGACGCAAAGGACAGACCCAGGTGAATTACAACGGTTACGTAGGGGTGGAAAATGCTACCAGTGGACTCAAGCTGATGAATGCAGCTCAACACCGCGAATACCTGAAATCACAGGGACTTTCGTACAACCCGCTGGATGATCTCGGCGCCGACACCGACTGGCAAAAAGCCATCCAGAAGGATCGTGCCATCAGCCACAACCATAACCTCTCCTTCAGTGGCGGAGGAGATCATGGTACATACTCTGCCAGCATCAACTACATCAACCGCGAAGGTATTCTGGTCAGAAGCAACCAGGAGCGATTCATCGCCCGCCTCAACGTCGAACAACTGGCATTGAACGACAAGGTCAAATTCAACCTGAATGTCACCAACTCGCAAACAAAAGCCAAGCTGGTGCCCCTTCAGAATACGGTCCTGGAACAGATGACCAGCCACCTGCCCGTATCTCCTGTTTACAATGCAGACGGAACTTGGTTTGAGAACTTCAATATCCCCGGATATTTCAACCCCTTGGGTCTGGTGGAAAATGCCAGGGATGATCTGAAGACCAATAACCTGGTCGCCAGCCTGACCACGGAAGTAAAACTACCCTTCAACCTTACCTACAACCTGTTGGTTTCGCATCAGAATACCAACTATGACGGCTCTGCCTACTACAATAGCTATTATGGAAGGTATTCTCCCGCGCAGTTCTACAGTAACCCGGATCCGGGTTTCGGAGGTGCCACACTGATCGCATCCAGCTTGTTCGGGGTCAATGGATCTGCGTTCCGCAGCTCCTATACAGATCGGCAGAACAACCTGGAGACCTTCCTCGGATGGAATAAGAAATTTGGCGACCACAGCCTGAATGCCGTGGTGGGTTACTCTTATCTAAGCGACTCCAGAGGCGAAGGGATCCAATCATCCAGTACAAATTTCATTACAGACTTCGCAGGGTATAATAACCTGTCACTTGGGAATCCCTATGCCATACCAAGCTATCGCATCAGGCTTGCGGGAGGTGCAGCAGAAAAACGACTGATCTCCGACTTCGCCCGGGTCAATTACAACTATAACGATAAATACCTGTTACAGGCCTCTATCCGCCGGGATGGAAGCTCGGTCTTCGGTGCCAACTATCGATGGGGTTACTTCCCCTCCGTCGGCTTGGCCTGGAGGATCAGCAACGAGGGTTTTATGGAGCGCCAAAACATCTTCAGCGACCTGAAACTCCGCGCCAGCTATGGTGTTACCGGAAACTCAGAAGGCATCGGAGCGTTCAATGCCAAACTGGTATACGGTGTTTCAGGAAACTATCTGAACAATGGCATCATCGAGAATGCATATGGACCACAACAGGGTGCCAACCCCGACCTGCGCTGGGAGCGGACGTCAACCTCAAATATTGGTCTTGACTTCTCGATCCTGGGTGGAAAGATCAATGGTACACTGGATCTCTATGAGAAACTGACCAGTGATATGCTGTTCCAGTACAATGTAAGTCCGGCGCTCGTTCCAGGTGGTCGAATCTGGGCCAATGGCGGATCCATGAGCAACAAGGGTATAGAACTCATGCTGTCAGGCAGTCCGGTCCAGACAAAGAATTTCAGCTGGAACACCACCTTCAATATGGCCCATAACAGAAATGAGATCACATCATTGGCCAACCCTTATTCAACGGGTGATTCTATCCGTTATGTTGGACCAAGGGGACAGGGCCAGACCGGCGCTACGCTCCAGATCTTGAAGGTGGGCAAACCTCTCGGGCAGTTCTTCTCCTTCATCTATGAAGGGAAAAACAGCGCAGGGCTATCTCAGTTCAGGAAAAAGGACGGAAGCATCACCACCGCGCCGCTCAACGGCACAGATTATTTTTACATAGGCGATGCGCAACCCCGATGGCTCATGGGATGGAACAACACACTTCGCTATGGCAAGTTCGACCTTAACTTCTTTTTCCGCGGAACCTTCGGTGCCAAAATCTTCAATGCGACAAGGGGCAACTTATCGTACACACCCAACGCTGCCGTCAGCAACCTCTCTTCTCTCCTGACAGCAGATGACAAAGTGTCCGATCCGCGCAACAGCTTCTTTTCAACCCGTTATGTCGAAAACGGAAACTATGTGCGCCTGGATAACGCATCCCTGGGTTATACAGTGGACACAAAGATCAAAGGCATCAACAACCTTCGCGTATATATGACGGGCAATAACCTGCTCACCATCACCAAATACACCGGCATCGATCCTGAGATCAACCAGGGTGGCGTGGCGCCAGGCGTAGATAACAATAACTTCTACCCCCGTACCCGAACCCTGATGATCGGCGTGAGCATGAATTTCTAACAAACATCATCCATTCAATGACAACAATATTTAAAGCAATGAACAGCATACGAAAGACCTCGCTGGGACTCATGGGTGCTGCCATCCTGCTCGGGTCCTGCCATAAACTCGATGTGCCCGTCACTTCGCAGTTGACGCCGGAAGTATTCCCAACCACACAGACGCAATTCAATGCAGTGATGGGGCCTATCTATACCCAGTTAAGGAACGACTTTTCTGTTGGATATTTCCAGGTCCAGAGCCATACCACAGACGAATCCATTCAGCCTGCCTATGGGGGTAACTGGTTTGATGGGGGCCGCTTCAGAGAACTGCATTATCACACCTATAACAAAGACAACGCACTGCTGAACGGCAACTGGAACTACCTCTCCAATATGATCGGCATCAGCAATCAGATCCTGTACATCCTCAGGGATGCACCTGAAGGCGCTGCCAAGCGGCAAAGTGTGGCTGAAATGAAAACCATGCGCGGCTTGGCTTATTTCCTGATGATGGATCTGTTCGGGAATATCCCCATCGATACCGTGTACGGATCCAAAGAACTGAATACCAACACCCCCCGGGCACAGGTATTCAATTTCATTGAATCAGAACTCAAATCAGCCATCCCTAATCTCAGTCCGGTCGGTGGCGCTACCATGTACGGAAAACCTAACCGGTATACAGGCTTCGCCATCCTGGCAAAGATGTACATGAACGCAGGCGTATACACAGGTACTGCCCGCTGGAATGATGCCATCGCGGCTTGCGACAGCATCATCAATGCAGGGGGTGGCAGTCTATACGCTTTCGAACCACGGGGTACCTACCTCCGAATGTTCTACCCTCAAAACGGTCCGGGCAACAAGGAATTCATCTTCGCCATACCCTATGATCCCGCTACAACCGGAGGATATCAATTCCACGCCCGCTATGACCTGAACCGAAACCTTGGTATCAGATACCTTTATTCCGGTTCCACACCCGGCACCAACGTCAACCCCGTCATGAACCAAACTACCGGGAATGGCCTGGTCAATAACAGACCCAGCGGCCCACGCATGACCACCCCTGAATTCTTCTCATATTTCTGGGATCCAAATGATGTCAGGAACGGACAATGGCTCAGTGGGAAGCAATACTGGCAGGACGGAAGTCCCATCATGGTCCGTACCACGAAAAAAGGCTATGATCAATTCTATACCGGTTCAGATGGCGGTGCCACTTATGTTTATCACCTCGAACTTTCACCTGCTCCGGTCCTCAGGCAAAATCCGGCTACTTTTGATTGCGGGAATGATGAAATAGCCTGGAATATGGGTACCCGTAACATCAAATTCTACCCGGACTGGACCAACCCCACCAGCCGAAACCAAAACAATGATGTTCCGCTGTTCAGATATTCCGATATCATCCTGCTGAAAGCCGAAGCAATCCTCAGGGGCGGTACACCTACACTTGGCCACACCGCATTGTCCCTCGCCAATAACCTCAGAGCACAACGCACCACGTCCCCCGCATGGACCAATGTTACATTGGACAGTTTATATGCCGAAAGAGCCAGAGAACTGGCCTGGGAAACCTGGAGACGTAACGACGCCATTCGCTTTGGGAAATATGAGAACAACTGGTTGTTCAAAACAGATAACAATCCCAGCAAGCGTATATTCCCGATACCCCAGCTTGCACTGAATAATAACCCGAAGCTGGTTCAGAACCCCGGGTATTGATCGATCGGATCACCCCAATAAAAAACCCTTCCGGAAGATGTTCCGGAAGGGTTTTTTAATTGAAAGAGACCATGGCCTTACGCTACCCTGAGGGCATCGATAGACATATTGTAACGATTGACATCCGCCATCTTGAATACAGGGCTCTTCATCAGACCCCACTTACAAAAACGATAAAGAAATGCTATTCGCATGCAACCTATGCCATAGCGTACTGAGGCCCAAAATGAAGTACTGCTGGCCTCATCGAAATATTTAGTGGGACAAGTGACCTCTCCGATCTCATATCCATGCCAGAACACCTGGGCGATCTCTTGAGCGTCAAAATCCCAGTCATTACTGTTTTCTTCCCAGTTGATCGTCAACAAGACCTCGCGGCT
>VFQT010001607.1_pt1 | contig 26541 bp, 50 predicted proteins | sample 3512381 | NCBI WGS metagenome assembly VFQT01 (sample SAMN10412376, study PRJNA504923) | tailings metagenome | isolation source: Relicate 2 Philex TSF3 active mining site | place: Philippines: Tuba, Benguet | collected 2017-08-29
GTGGCATGACGTACAAAAGTCCAGCAAATCCTCCCGCCCAGTGTCACTGGCATGCCCGAGATGTCGAGCTCCCCGGGGACAGGGAGGACACAAAAGGAGAGTCCTCGGGGGCCCTGCTGTGCCATTACCAGTGCTATGAGATGGTACGGCTGCCAATTTCTCACGAAGATTTTCGATGCTGCCTTTGTTAGGCACGCTGTTCTTCCGAATTAGAGACTCAGTTAGAAGTCGTAATGGTTGCTGTCCAGGAGCGATAAGCCTTGATGCCGGCAGCGCGTCCCTTCTCAACGGTATGCTCCTCGATACAAACAATCCTAGAAGTGTCAAGGCGACATCCAAGCTCCTGAAGTGTCTTGCTCTCGGGAAATCTTCCTCCGAGAAACTCATCAGCATATGCCTCGCTGAAGGTTTCGATACGATATCGAACATCGGCGCATGTGAAACTTATAGGATCCTTCTCGTACCTGCTGTCATTCCATTGGACATCATGTGGGAAACAATCCAGCTGATCCCTTTTGGAGGATGACACTGGGGTGGATTCCGCCACTTTGGAAGGATCCTCTGAAATAGGCCCTAGAAAGATAATACCTGAGCTAATTTCTATCCATTGGCTAGCCCATGCCAAGAAGAAACATGATAGAAAGCTTTGAAAGATGAAAGTGAGGATTATAGCTTTAAGACCAAAGCTTAAGGAGTCCCAGGTGATAATACTGTTTTGTTTATCTGCCCAATTTGACATTTTAGTCTTCCTTTATCGTTTTATTTGCTTTGCATTGCCTTTCCAAACAGCGCATTCTTTTTCTAGTGTCATGACCTTTACGAAGACTGGAAGATTCGGACATGTCCAGTTTGGGTTTCAATCCTGTTCTTTAAAGATGCATTTTCCGGAAACAGCATGCTGTAAGGAGTGGTTGATGCAGTCAGCGCACTCTTTGTTTAGTTTTGCACCACACTTAATATAGTGGCAGAAAGTGTTAATTAGATTACTTAGCATTATTTATTGACCAGACTTCAGGTACTCGAGCAACCACTGCGTTTGGGCTTCGTATGAAATATGCCCAGCAGAATCAGCAGCCCAAGCAGCAGCCTCAGCAGCACGAGCAGCAGCACGAGCAGCAGCACGAGCAGCACGAGCAGCAACCTCAACAGCCCAAGCAGCAGCGGTCCAAGCAGCAACACGAGCAGCAGCAGCAACACGAACAGCAGCCCAAGCAGCCTCGGCAGCGGCTTCCAGCTCCTCGTTGCTGACACTCTTCTCATCCTCCAGCCACCGGTCCACCAAGGACAGGACATGTGTCACTCGGTGATCCAGCGGCTCCTTCACTCGAGTCAATGTCTCGCCGGTACACCACCGGGTGAAGGCGACCAGATCTCGGTGGGTGATAATACCCAGGTGTTCATCCCCTCGAAAGAGGATCCAGTTGAGCTGAAGGTTTCGAGTGAGCTCAGCCTCAGGCAGATTCCATTGCTTGCCGGTGGTGGGATCGATCAAGGCATATTTGGGCATGCTAAAGCTCCGTAATGATCTGTTATTTCAGTGCCAAACCTTTGTACAGGTTTCCGGAGTAAATAGTTGAACTATTTTCCGGATTGGAGGTATGTAATAAACCATTGCATCTGTTGCCAATATGAAATATCATTAAGCAAGAAGAACGATGTCCTAATACACAATGATACCAACATGATTATTCTCACATACAATTTTGTTCAAACCTGAAACAAAATTAGTCAATGTGTACTCTATCATGGCATTTTCATTAAATCATTGTACTGATCAAGGTCTCACATTCACGGCTTTGAATATCTGGCGCTTTTCACTCGAACTTAATCAGCCCTAAACCGGTGAGAGCATCAATGGTTGGTGTTCCTATTTTTCTGTAAACTTTCGAAAGTGGTGATCCTTGCCATGTTTCGCCAGGCTGTAGATTCGTATTAGATGACCTTTGAATACAATCATCATCTTCTATGTCAGGTGTGATTGTGCCTGGCTTCGAATCAAGTTGCTGATGATGGACATCCAAACGATTGTCATGATAATATTGCCACACCCTTTTTGCATCAGGTGAAACAATTTTTCTATCTGACATCAAGCCAGCAGGACCAGCCAGCTCCATAGCTATGTCATAGAGGAGTGGACCTAGTCCGCGGATTCTTGTGTCAGAAATATTAACTTCATATGCACCTAAGCAATTCCCATAGTCTGGCATAGGACGAGCTATTGATAAGATTCCAACTGAGCTGTAGGGATCCTCTAATTTCTCAGCTATAATACGATACCCACCTAATCCAAATTTTGTTTTTGTTACTTTAAAGTGTATTCCAAGCTCTGCAGCTTTTTTCGGTGTAAATGCTGCCTCCATGAGGATTGTCTCGCGGATGAGCTGTCGAAGATTTCTTAGACGGTAGTCCACAGTGGCTCCTCTGTGCGAACACTGATTCCTCGCCACTTCTTGATAGGATACCACTTGCCCCCGCCAGGAAATGAAGTGTCAAGTTCGACTTCAGCAGCCCTACGAAGAGGAGCGCCGCGGCGCTGTAGTGACTGCCAAACTCGGTCGGCACTAATAGAGACCATGTTGCTTGACTGAAATCGAAGGCCATTCTCCTGAGCATAATTGAAAGCCGCCGAATAAAGAGCGACACCAAGGCCTTGACCGCGAGACACCTCCTTGACTGAAGCTTCACGAACCGTCAAGGCATCGTCGGCAATGCGTGTGTCAATCTCACCTGCAGGTGTCCTGAACTTGACCCAATTACCACTTTTCACAATTTCTATTGCATGACCGCTGTATTGGCTAGTAATAGTCTCACGGACGAGCTGTCGAAGCCTATACTCAGTGATTCTCATGGCAGCTCTCCCTTGTAATAATGACTTCCTTTATCTTCCGGAAGTGCACTGAGATCTCGTCTCTCACCCTCTCGGAAGCCAGCAGCAATAAAGGCTCTTTGCGACTCTTTGTTTATATCTGCAATCCAAACCCTTGCTGGTAAATGCGAAGGATCGTTAAAGAACTCACTGATTGCCTTTCTTGCATAGCCTTTGCCTCTTGCCAATGGATCGACGTAAATTGCCCCAGCCCGCCAATAGCCTCTATCAAATCTGGGGGTCATGAATCCTACAGGGTTACCGGAATCATCAAGTATTACGAAACGTGCTGCATCCTTTTCAGGCCCCTTTACGAGGTTCAATCCGGCAAACTCAGGATGCCTGTCTGCATCATTAAGGAGACTATTGAGACGTTCTATGCCTTGATTATCAAGTGATGCTGGTTTAGTTAGCTCCTCCCTAATAAACTGCCGAAGGAGCGTTTCTATGATGTGCATTCTAATCATTGTCCTTAAATGATAGACTCCTGGTAACACTTGGCATTGTACTTGCCGCTTTCCTGAAAGCATTCATGTATTCTTTTGATGCTACATTGTGCCGTCTATTTTTGTAATCAGGGAAACCTTCATCTGCCATCACACGCTCCATATGGGACTCATCCTCATCGGCCTCTAGGCGAACCTTGTTAAGATGCTCAATTGTTCCAGTGTATGGACTATATCGACTACTAAACCCAGCAAGACTCTTTGTTAGTGTTTGTGCAGGTTCCTGAATCCACTCACCATCACGTTTAATATACTGTTCATAAATTATCCGACCACCATCGGCAGCATTGTCATCCCGTTGCATCTCAATTACACGCGCAATCTGACCTGCATCACCTGAGAATATGAATAAGTCTGAAAAATGTGGCGTGAGAATCTTTCGAGAACGTTTTAACTTAAAGTCGACTGGCACAACATCACCTTCACTGATGAGTTCTTTCCTAATAATGCATCTTAAAAATTTTTCTGAAATTATCATAGCTAGCCTCAAAAATTTATATCACTATATCTATGCATAAACGATTAGATCAAGTTCTAACAATGCATCAAGGGTAGATGTTTGTCCATCAGCACGACTGTAAGCTTTAGATAAAGATGATTCAGGCCACATTTCTTCGGTACCATGCATGTCATATGACCATATTCTTGCACTGGATTGCACACAGTCATCTTTTGGGTCTTTTGTTCGAGGTGCGTCTATATCGTCAAGTTGCTGCGATCTGATATCAGGCCTCTTATCATGATAATAATTCCAGACACGATGTGCATTATCAGACACATTTACACGGTCCGAGGTAAGTGAGTCCGGATGCACAAGGTCAATCATAAGGTCATACATGAGTGGACCAAGGCCATCGATGTATGCATAAGATCCATCAATTGACCAGGCACCTAAACATGGATCATTTTCCTTGTGACAAGACAAAAATCCAGCTGTGGTACCATTTCGATATAATGCAAGGATTTCAATATACTCTGCCTGACGCCTATCTTTGATCTTAAATTTTATGCCTTTTCTCCGCGCATCACTTGGACTTAAAGCTGCCTCCATTAGAAGATAAAACTCACGAATGAATTGACGTAGTTTACGCTCTACTAATTTAGTGTTGCCTCTCAAGTTAGGGATATTTTTCATGACTATGCTCCTTTGCGAGACCCACTACAGCGGCGCAGGTAGTGGGAGATTGTGACTCAGCGAGAAGGGCCTCTCGAATGAGTTGGCGCAGCTGATTTTCGAAATCTTTCACGAAAGTCATCCAGAAATTTCTGTTGCTCGTCCCGGCGAGGTGGTTACCTCGTCATGTTCCTCTCCTCGCCCCACTCGTCGAAGATTGGCAGGCCCGCGGGAATCTCGTGCGACTTCAGGATGTCGAGAGTCTCATCGATTCCCCACTTCTCTATGAGCGACTGCGGTATCACGAGACCCACCACCCTCCAGTTGTCGATGAGCGCCTCGGGCCAGCCGCGCGAGCCCGACGGCCTCGCGACATCGAAGACGTCGAATGTGATCATCTCGTGCGGGACGATGTCGCTCGCTGAGAACACGAGGTGGTCTTCCCACGAGCGTGCGGGCGAATCGAAGCCGCCTACGCCAGGAGACTGCGTTCCCGGGTACTTGTTCCACCCAGAGGAGCGGCGGCGCTGGTCCTGTTTCTCTTCGGGAATCTCGTAGAACGGAACTTTTCCATCCTTGAATGCGTGAGAGTTCATATCGGCGTTCGCGATGAGCGTGGGTCTGCCCTTGATGATGGCGCCGATGGCGTTCTCGCTAATCTTACGCAGCCCGCGAAGCTGGGACCAGGGCGTGGTCCTGTATGGGAGCGCTGAAATCTCGTCGCGAGACCGGGGACTATTGACGAGAGACCAGATGTAACCGATGTCTTGCCAGTGAATGAAAGTCACGTCATTGAAGGATGTGATGTCGGCCTCGCTCTGCCACATACGCTTCAGCGTACGCCCGAGGTCGCGAGTTTTCGTGGAGGTTCGAGTGGGAGAGAGAGCGATGTCCTGGGCAATCGCCTTCATCTCTGCACGTTCCGCGTCACCTTCGGTGTAGAGCGACTCCTGCAGGCGACAAGCGCCCTCGAAGGTCTTCGCCTTCTTCAGGACTCCTTGGCGGGTCTTCTGGTACACGGTGCCGTCGCCCTCCTCGACGGGAAAGTCGATCATTCGCAGGATTTCTTCCCTGATGAGCTGACGGAGATAGGCTACGGTTTTCGCTGTGCGAAAACTGTGATCGAAAACCGTACCAAGCGACAGACCATCGAGAGTCTCTGCAGATTTCATGGTGAATACCCCCACTCCATTATCGAGTTGCCGTCAGTGAAAATATGTTTTGCAAGAACGATCTTCGAAATGATTCGATATTTCCCTTTACCGCCCAAGCTGTCCTCAAGTAGAATTTCATGAACCAGACATCTAATAGCGTTCATTTGCGCCTCACGATATACATGGATTCCAGCTTTATAGGCCCAATACTAATAACTTCTTGTTCACGTTCATAGCTGTTTCCTATACCACCTATTCCATACAAAAGGCCGGCATCCAAAAATTTGTGCTGATTGTCATCAATTAAAGCGCAAAGAATAACATTGTATGCAGGACTTGGTCGCGACCCGTAAAATCGATTTGAAAACTCAGTGGCAACATAAACACTGCGTGTCCATGATGCAACAGGATAATTTTCCTTGTTTGTGATCACAGTGTCAACTTCATACCTGTTAGCAATCTTTGTTAGGTCATCAGCTTCGTCTATTTCATTCTGATCTTTTGCTTCAAGAGACTCAATCTCGCTTATAAGTTTAGGTGGAAGCATTTTTCTTAATGTGTCAATCGATAGTGTCAAGCCCCTATAGGCGACATCAATGTCAGGTTCCCTAAAGACATCATCGTACATGCCTCTCTGCAGGAAATCAGACACAATTTCGGCATATGCCTTATTCTTCGTAAATGAAGTACCGCTTTCAGGATCCACAAAATGCAAATACAAAGACCAGTAAAGATCTTGCTCAATGGGTGTATTTGGCTCAGGTGGAGGAGGATTTGATAAACTCTTTCGCTGTGGAGAAAAGGCATACTTTCCCAATGGCTTGTTGTCTGTTGCCATATTGGTAAGTGGCCTTTCACCTATGCCACTCTCGGCCAATAGGATTTGATGTATAATATGACGAATGTTTTTCTCACTCATCGTCATAAGGCTCCTCCTTTATTCTGTAGGCCAAAACACTATTGACATGAATTGTTCCTGCCCCAATGACTTCTTCTTCATAGTCATATGAACTAATCTCTCTAAGACGATAAAGTCCTTCACAGTCTATAAATTTTCCTGGGTTGTTTTCGGTTTTGGCACAGAAGACAATGCAAATATCACCTTCAAGCGCAGCCCTTAGGGAAAATTTGATTGCCGTAGAAAGAGCTTTAGTCCAAGATGTTGTATATTTTCCACCCCTGTTTGTGATATCAATTTTCATGTTAAGCTTTTTCATTCTCTTGCCAATGACATCAAAATCACCACCGTAATTCATGCCACCAATGGGCATGTTGATAAAAGGAATTTTTTCAATGTCAATATTTGGCAAAACGCTCTTTATGCTTGAAGAACCTTCGAAATGAATTCCACGGTAAATTGTAGCTGCAGGTGGCTCCGCAAAGATATCAGAATAGAGGCCGGCTCTAATGAATTCCTTGATTTGATTAACAGTTTCCTGAGATATAGGCAAATTATTTCGAAAATGAGAAACCAACTGTAAACGTAGCCCCTCTTCGTCTGTCGTATTTTGCTCATAGGGAGGCAATGGTGATCGTGCCCAATGACGATTTGATGCATCGGCAAATGCATACTTTCCAAGTGGGGCATCAATAGGTGCCTCTGGCTTGTAAGAGTCGACAGCTTCGGTCAAAAGAATATGTCGTACAAGATGCAGGATTGCGGACTCATTCATCACATGTTTCCTTTTAATGGCTAATTCATGAACCAACAATTTTTTTCGTGACAAATATCTTGTTCACTCGAATCGTGTCTATGCCAATAACTTCCTGTTCATCATTAAGATATTCGAAATCTCGAAGCCAATATAGGGGTGACATGTCAATAAACTTTGAGGGGTTTTCTTCCACATCGGCACACAAAATAACCGTATAACCACTTTCACCTTGTGCCAAACTTAGCTTGCCTAAGTTTCGAATGGCAAATCTCTCAGCTACTTGCTTACTTTTTGACCATGAGGATGAATATCTGGCTTCTGTATTTGTAATGTCAATATTGACATCGATTTCTATTTCTTTATGAGGCGGCATATTAAGTATTTGAGATGACTCTATATCTGTCGGCATCCACTTCATTAATGAAGTGCCACTCACAGCTATGCCTCGATGCGCTATGACAAATATTGAAGGTTCCGCAAAAATATCAGAATAGAGTCCATTGCGAATGAACTCCATAATTTGATTAGCATATTGATAAGGAAGTGCACGTTTTCCAGATTCGACATGCAATTGCAAAGCACCCAATAGCCTCAATTCTGTGGCATTGTTTTTTTCCCATGGAGGTTTAGGCCTTCGAATTCTTTGGTGTAATCCACTGGGCAGGTGTGTATCAGAAAATGCATATTTTCCAAGTGGGGCATCAGCAGATTCCTCAGGCTCATAATGCATAGCAGATTCAGCCAAAAGGATTTGACTCACATGAGAACGGAGGTGCGTTTTCACTTAGACGACCCTTCTTACCGTAACAGCGCTTGCTCGAATAGGTCCTAGACCGATCACTTCACTCTCAGAACGAAACTCTTCTTCAAAGTCGGCATCGAAATTGAGAATATAAAGTGGTTCTGCATCAATAAATCTGCCAGGGTTATCTACCGATTGTGCCTCAAAAACAACTGAATACATAGGTCCCCATCGGGATTTATGTTTCTCGGAAAACATGGATGCATCAATGGACGAGAATTTATCAGTCACACTTCTTATCTGCGACCAAGACGATGCAAACCTATCCTTAAGCGGAGCAATGAGATAATTACCGGTTCCTTTCCACATCTCGCCTACATTTAATGATGGTAGGTCAGGAACTATGCTCAATAGCTCGGGCGTGATTAGGCGCATTCCACGATAACAAGTTCCTTCAAAAGGATGAAAGACATCTCTGTAGATGCCTTTCTTAACAAAGTCAATGATTGCTTCACCATAGGCTTTCGTAAGAGGTCTCATTCCAAAAAAATGATCACGAATTGCACGTAGAAGTGCACTTTCCTTAGGATTGTTTTTCTCTAAAGGAGGCGGTTTCTGAATGCCTTGTCGCTGGGGTGAGAACGCATATTTGCCAAGAAGGGATCCCTCAGGAGCAGCTTCAATGTCATTCTCTAGAGACTCACATAAGATCTCCTTTATCAAGATCCTTAAATCTCTCTCATTCAATATTGAATTATGCATATGCAATAACCTTTAGACTTTACTATTTAGGTATGCAAAGTGTTTAAAGATTATGCCGAATGTAAATTATCCAGAAATTCTACTACAAATGGCACATGAATATTCTTTGGTGTAACCGATCACAGGAATGATAGCATTCCACCCACACTTGTCGCAATATTCCAAAGAACGTTGTTGCAAAAGAAGGTGCAGCTTAAGCAATTTCTTGTACTTTTTCTTCCACTTCATTCAAGATCACCGTCATTTGAGGTATATGTTTCCATGTTCCATGGACCGTTCCAATCTAGGTCCATTCCAAAAATGGAATTAAATTGTGACTTTCCATCAAGAAATGATGGAGATTTGTACTTGTCATTCATGGTATTGCACCACCACAAGTCAATATCGTAGAAACGATATTTATCAACGGTATTAATGATCGGTAGAGACAAATATCTTCCAATAAAACGACCTTTTCTGCCAGAATTGATGCTTGTCCATTGATGATCGAATGATGAAATCGTGGTCCAGGTATCACGATAAACATTGTAAAATGGATCACCAATATTCAGCATTCGAATATGCTTCATAAGCATATTGTATGTCCTGCCACTATAGGTGCATCCATCGACATAATGAAATTTTACATACTTATTAAGCTTATGAAGAGGCTGATCAGACCACCAAACTTTACTAGTAGGCATTTATTCATCCTTCACTAAGGGGTAATCTTAAGATCTGGGTACGAGGACGGAGTCATCGAGTTTCTCTTGGAGACTGTTGACCGTGATGACGAGGTCACCGGGCTTCATCGATCACCTCAGTCAGGCTCTTGAACATGTAGCAACGCTTCCCGTCAAGGAGAACAAGAGCGCGGTCGTCAAGTCTTGGGTCTTTAAGGTTGACTTCAAGTACAAGGGCGAACTTTCCGCCAACCCCCTTCACTGAGGAATAGATCTTAACAAGGTCACCCGGCTTCATTGACAATCTCCATCTCGAAGTCATACATTGGGAAGACACCCTCGGGAAACAGAACGTTGAATCGGGCTAATGCGCGATTTCCGCATATGCTGCCATGGAGATCTTTGATCTCGATGATGACGCCGTATGGCGGGTTTCGAGACTCAGAGTAACCCGGAAGCGGGCGGACGAGATCACCGGGTTTCATCAAAGACATTGATCACGTCAAGTAGGGTTATTGGAAAACAGGGATGACTCCAGATATAATTCGGAAACTTGATTTTGATATCAAATAATTCTATTGTGTCGCTGCACTGATTAACTCGATGACAAGAGATAACAATCCCAAATTGACCTTGAACATTATATGTTCTATCATGGCCCTGTACAAGACGAACAAGATCTCCGATATTTACCTTCCTATGTTTGAAGTTCATGTAGAATAGTCAGATACCGGATATCCATGGATATTCACTAACCAATCTGACGGTGTCCACATGAGCTTGCCATGTATAAAAATTTGGGACCATTTAACCATTTGAAGACCGGACCCAGTAAAACATCGCTGCATTTCAATGACCAGCATAGATTCTTGAGCAAGATATGAATGCGTCAATATTGAACCATCTTCAATGTCCAATTCATCATAGAGTGGTGTGCCCTTAACTAGAGTTACTAGGTCACATAGCTCCATCAATAATCTCCAAATGACGGTCATAAATGTCATATGACACACCATTAAACATTACAGTTGATCCCATTACATCTATGCCTGGCGATATAAATGACTTCCAACCACCAATAACGATTCCAATGGTACCTCGTTCTGGACTATCTACTAGCATTCGAAACTTGTGTGGCCTATACCAGAAGTTGTAATCCTCATTGGGGGCTGGTCTGAAACTCACAAGAGTCCCAATAGGAAGATGGCCTTTTATAAACCTGTAGAGCCAATAATAGATTTTATGAAAAATTTTCATTGATAGTCGTCAAGTATTCCTCATCAACCCAGCCAATTTGTCCGTTATACAAGACTTGCACCATTTCATTGACCGTGTCAATCCCTTCAAGTAGAACACCAATCTCGCCGCACTCCCAGCTCTTCTTTTGCTTAGCATACAATGCTGGCGAGATTCGATCATAAATGTAGACAAAAGTGATAGGGATCCTTAGGGTGATATTCCACTTGCGGATTGTAACAAGATCACCGGGTTTCATTCAATCCTCCAACACCATGTTTCCGGGACTGACCACTTCTCATTGTCGTGAAGAACCAAGATCTCGTCACCATAACGGGTGTCATCGGGTCGCCTGAAGACTTTGAGAACGAGGCCTATCCTTGTATTATTGAAGTAGGGTGTGAAGTCCTTGACATCTTCGGTGTTCCCTTGCGGCCAGATGAATTGAACGAGGTCACCTGATTTCATATGATTACCTTCGAATCTTTGCAAATGAGCATAGACAAAATACGATTTTCATTGGCACGCTATGAAAGTATAAGGCTCCATTCACATTTTATGCAATCACTTCGAAATTTTCATAAACTAATAGCACACCTAAGCAATTATTTCTTGTTAGCTCAGGCTTGGCTGGGAAATAGAAAAATCCACGACCTGTGATACATGCACCCTTGGAAGTCACAATTCCGCCTGGATAATCATGATGATCCCAATCAATATCCATAAGAATTGCGAAATCATCTTTGACTATTCCCATATGTTCTAAATCATCAACAATAACTCTGACAAGATCACCAGATTTCATAGTGGTTCATACTCATTATCATACACCCAGCGAACAGTGTCATTCACAAAAATTTGAGACCGACCTCTCTCCATAAACCTATCAGATAATAAGCCCATAAAAACTGCGACAGTCTCAACTGGAACCTTATCCACTCTTGCGGCAGGTTCGAAATGACCTAATAAAACTGAATCCTGGTTTGCGTAGGATACCAATCTGACAAGATCACCAGGTTTCATCATCAAACAACCTTAGAGACGATGGGCTGACGTCAACAATTTCTCCGTTGACAAGACAAGTAATAAAACCAAGTTCGGAATTGAACATATCGTTCGAATGACCTAGCACAAGACACGCCGTTCCTGATTTAGTGCCTTGTACGCCGCCTAATGGATAACAAAGAGCAACCATGTCACCAGCTCTTACGGGATGCAGCGTACATTCATGCTGATATACAGGAATCCAAAAGATAATCGGTAACATGCTTAAGTGATGGTTTTGATACAGCATCAATCAAAATTCCTAATTTTCCACGTAGGAAGATCGGCAATTAAATTATTATTAACTAAAGCTGTGCAATAACGTCGTAACGAAGAACCAGTGACTTTGATTACAAGTCCTGGAAACCAATCGCTTTCTTCTGTGACCCAAATCCAACAAATGCTACCAGGACCAATATCTTTTGTTTTCATAGTCGATTTTACATTCATTCTAAATGTGCTCGAGATTGCACTCAGATACCCAAATAGTCTCGCCTGTAGTAAAATCAAAAATCTCTACAGCGGATGATGTAGAAAAACCGTGAGGAACACGAACTCGACCTTTCATAACACAATAGACACGATCATAAAACACTTCAACTGATTTTGTTCTGGGAGGTAGGTGAGACTCACCGGCATCATCATGTGGAAGGATTCTACCTGCCAGAATATCTTGGTGTAGTTTCTCACGCCAAGATTCAATCTCACTATCAGCAAGGGCTTTCCACCCAATAAATCCTGACCGAAAGCTTGGGGCGGGTCTAACAAGATCATTCTTGTAAAATTTGAAGCGTTTCCTCATCATATAAATCCTCAGGAATTAATTCATATAGCGAAACTATAGCACTTCAAGATTTTCAATCTTTGTAATGACAATCTTTCCATTGCAAACAATAGAAATTGGATCACTACGTTCCCTTGACTTCCATGGAATAATCATGCATATGTCATTTTCCCTTGGAAATGTTGCAGGTTCAAGTGATTGCTGAATCTGTTCAATAAGAGTTCCGGAATAGAAGTACTTGACGAGTGTTCCTGGTGGATATGTTCCATATACAAGAAGATATGCATGCCTCTGCACTTGGATAACAAGTCTATGAAAAAATTCTTTCATAGCTACCTCCTAAACAATATAATCACTTTAGAACAGAATGAACACTATTTCGAAGCAATCAAGCTAATACCTTTAGCATATCAGGTGCTAAATAGTGTGTACGCAAATGTGAGACCCCACGAAAACTGTGAAGAAGTGTGAATAGGTACATATTGCGACTACCGTAGTGCAATGGCATATGCTCAATATTTACCACCAAAACAGGACAATCACCAGGATCAACAATATCATCATCATTAATCATGATACTAACCAATATCTCGCAGATTTGCCCTAAGAATTGTTCTCTAATTTCTTCAAATTTGAGCATGGTAATTACCATTTATACGCAAACAAAGTATCACCTAAATCATTCTCGTGATCTGGCAAACTACATGGTGCCTTAGTCTAGGTCATCACTATCAGATGCAGGAGCTGAATTTCGATTAGGACCTGACTTTACCTTTTGAATGCACTTTGCTGGTAGAAAATACCACTCGAGACCGTTCTTGCCAGCAACATGAACCCAAAACCATGGCTGATTTGGGAAATTCATAGCTGAAACTGGAAAACTATTAGACAAACTGGCTTCATGAGGTGTATTTGCACCTTGCGACTTAACATCGACTAATATAACATGGCCTAATGTTGGAATCTTGACAATCTCACCGATAAACTTTAAAAGTCTCTTTTTTGCAGCATCCTTCTCACTTTGTCCAGGCATGCACTCACCTGTAGGTATTTCGAAGTTTCCCCATCGATGGGGGCTTCAATGCAAAGCTTTCCAAGTTTTCATTTGTGAGATATGGAAGATAAGCCTTTAACATCATATTGAAGCTTGATTCCGGAACTTGTCGATATGAGAGACTATTACTTTGTTGGTAAGATGCCAAGGCCTGATTAATCGTGTAAAGCCCATTCCCCTGCAACACCATTTTGTAAATAATGAGACGCTCGGCAGGAGACCAATTTCTTCCACGAGGTGGACGCTTACTCATTCTTCTTCTTCCTTAGGTGGTCCTAGAACCAATTCAAGTCCTTGATAGACAGCATCAAGAATATCTTCCTCAGAAATTCCCTCGGCTGCAGCCTGAATAACTAACTCATTGATCTTGCTAAGTAAGTCATATGAAAATGTCATCAATTTGGCTCCTGCTGATTATAGGATACTATGTGCAGTGTACAATTATCTACCATCAACCTTCATAGATTAAATCAAAGATCTCCACACGCTGTTCTTCCATACTAACGGCACGTGAAATCGGCGATGTTGATTCAGTCAGCGTCATATGAAGCATTGTTTCTCGAATAAATTCCCTTAGGATCATGTGATTTTTACACCTCTAACTGTGATGGGAAGTGCCAAGGACCAGTTGTCATTTGTGGCTAGTTGCAACATCGCATCAGGCCTATAGACCGTCTTTCGAACCAAGCTATTTTTGCTTCTTAAAAGCCAGTCTTTGCGAGTCCTAAGATAAGCTAGCACCCAGGCTTTTTCATCACCTCCATTTCTTGGGGAAGCTTCTGGAAATGCTGCTCGATGTGTTGCTACCCTGCCAGGACCACTATGAATGCAGGTATCATAGATCGCTAAAACACCTAGTGCAGTTGATACACCAGCACTCACTGCATGATTAAGCGCCGGCTGAAAATAGTCTTCATCAAAGACTTCATTCTGGGCACTCCACATAATGGGATCAGATCCTGCTTCACGAAGAAGCCTGACCAACTGTGTCACTTCATCTCCCCAAGAACCCTTAGGCGGAACACGTGCCGAGACATTTGAACCTAGAGCAGGAAGAAAAGCCGCAAGTTCATTCGAGAGCCTTCCGCCCATTCGGATGTAAGTTCTAACCACTCTGTCTAAAGATCCAGATCGATCTGTAGACTGATGCTTTCCATATGAAATACCGGCACCATCTGCAAGTATTGTGCAAGTCGAATACGAGCTAGGGATCGGGATTTTGCCTGTTTCGAAAATAGAAAGAACGGAGTCAATAACGCGCTTTTGTTCTGTGGTAAGCATTGGTGATATCATGCAGTCATTTCTGCAGCTGCTGCAAGAGCTATTACGTGATCTTCACGAACTTTAAACACAGCCTGACCATTGACACGTTCAACCCAGCCTACATTAAAAAATCTAGGACTTCCATTTTCTTCTGTAATCCAATGCTCATTTGAAAATTTCTGATCGGGAACACAATTTTCTATTGCGGTCCATCGATCTTCATCCGACCACCCAATTTCATCACCATATTCATCAATTTCTGTGTTGTGTTCCTCATATGCCTTCCAGCTGAAGTCTGGACCGTAAGGATTGCGAGGGGATTTTGGGCACCACCTCCCAAATGGTTTGAATAATTTAGCATCCTTTGCAGCATAAACATAATATCTCGAATTCACATCTTCATCACTTAACCCTTTAAGGCAACCTTGAATTGTTGGGGCAACAGACATTCTGGGTGTTGTTTCATCCTCAATCACATTTCCATGCATGTCCTCGTATGGAGAATTTGGCACTTGCAGCCTTGGAATAAATGAATCACCAAGCCACTTAGTGGTTAGGTGAAATGCATTAAACCCCTTCTCAAATTTTGCAATCTTCCTGGGTCGACGCATGTGTCTCTTTGTGTACAGAGGAATTTCAGTCTCGTCAAGGTTGAGGGTTTCAGCCAATGACAATATTCTAGAATATCTCATGTATTTCCCGTCCATTTATGAACAAGTCGCTTCCATTCATTATGCGCCATTGTTTGCATTGCGCTATTGAAAACTGGTAATCCTGTTTTTTCAATAAATTCGATTATTCGCAGAGGATCATGTCTATGCAAACTTATATCACCCCTGTGCCAATCTTCAATAATGATTCCTGTAGGGGCCCAATTGTCTACAATGAGCTCATTCGATCCATGCATGTCTTCATCGAATGTTTCCTTATTAAGAATATAGTAATCGGCCGTCTCATCAAATCCTTTTTCAGGCGCAGATAAAAAAATGTTTGGTCGTTTTGGTGAACCAGATGAAGCATACTTCTTAAAGTTTAAAGATGTGACATCCTTGTGATACCCAGAAACAACTGCGTCCATGTCATTTGCAGCCAGTGTCGTTCTTCCTTGAATGACAATTCCAATTGGGCCCCACCCATTCATACGGGTAAGAATCTTTTTTCCAGGAAGATAACCCATAGTTGATACCTCGTTCTTCCTGCTCATGGAGAGAAACCTTCCTATATTAGCAGGCTTAAGCCAGTGAACTTTAACAAGGGACTTCATAAATTCATGGTCAGCCTCAGCTTTCCAAGCTCTCTTCACATCTTTGGCACCCTTTTTCTCAATTGGGCTTGTATCAAAAAAAGGATCATTTATCCAATAGTCAGGTTCTGATTCCTGATCTATGAATGAGCTTGCATAGACTCTGTTATAATTGATGTTACTAGTTCTAGATTTGAAGCCCTGACGATCTTCAGCTAAGAACTCACGTATAAGCGCAAATATGGTCTTCATTCTTGCAGCACCTTGCGATGTATTACATATGCATTGTGCTTCATTAATGTATATTAATCTTCATCAAGCAATGTGTATGTAAATGACCTGAAACCATTTGCGGCAACTTGTCGCTTGCAAAGCTTCATAAACTCTTCAAAGTCTTTATCCATTGCCCAAACCTGACAGCCGGCGCTCCATTTATCAACATTTGTAGAATTGCGACCGGCACGATGCAGGTTGATACCATAAAGTCCTTCAGTGATAGTTCTGGGATCCAGATTGAGAATGTCATCTTTGTTATTGTCACGATAAGTCTTTACAGGCTTTACCTGCCTAAGGGCTTCCTTTCCGCTATGAAGACCAATTTCCCAGCCACCTCGATACTGACCAGGGACCAACGCAGCACACCCCTTGGAATTCATGGTTGTCTTCATCCAATAAAGACCTGGGTCTGTAGTCGCTACCCAGCTCCAGAGCCTCATTGTGCCGGTATCATCCTTGCACACAACAAAGATGCGATCATCGAACTTGTTAACGGTGCCAGTTTTCCTTCGAACACCAACAATATTCAGGTCCCAATTCTTTGTTTCAAAGGTAACATAACCCTTTGACTTTACCCAATCAAGTAGCTGCTGTGGTGTTTTTATGTCTTCAATTTTCATCTTTATGAATCCTTAGTGCTATGTATTGCTTTCGTAAGGAAATGGCATCAAATATTTCTCTGAAGCCCACGTGAAAGTATGATCTTCAATACCGTAAACAAGATATTCATTGCCAATTTCTTTCTTTTCAACAAAGAAGGAATTGTTATTCCTTGCAGTGCAAATATGCGATCCACCACAATGGTCAAGCCTGACATTCAAGACCATAACTACCGGTGGTGGATTACGAACAGCATCCAAGGTTAAATATCGAAAAACTGCCAGATCACCTTTAGAGAACCTGGACATTATGTCCTCCTTATGACATGATCTGTCATTATGGCTGGCAGCTTTTGTACCGGTAAAAGATAAACTTTTGCTAATTATTTGTTTCCAGAAAGTTTTCTGATTCTTCTTATAGATTGCCCCTGTTTTCGAAGTTCACGAGCACGATTTACTCTATCCTTCGCATCTGATGACTCATCACCGGTGATGCTATTGATCACAGTAATCTTTGTAATGGGTGTCACAGCTCGTTTCACCTCATCAAGATTTCTAGTGTCATCATCGTAGAAGTAAATCTCGTCATACACATGGGCTGGGATTTCGCCATTGATGAAGGCATTTCCTTTGCTTCGGTGTGTCGAGTCTCCCCATCCTCCAACACAAATGATTCTGGCAACTGGAACCTTAACACCGGCATGCTGAAGAATAAACCTAGCAATTCCACTCTCATCCCCTGATTTCCTTCCAGTAAGGACCCAAATGTCACTGCCGGCCTGACTGGCATCCTGCAAGTGTCGAATACCATTAGCAATGGGCTTTGCAGATGTGTGATCCACATGCACGATATTGCTAAAGTCTAGAGCAACAACGTGTCCATCAGTGAGATCACCACCATGCTGGATTGACTTGATACCATGTGAGTCCATTGCCTGTGAGAGATCTGCAAACTCTCGGCTAGTGAGCGAGTATCGGAGAGCACCTGGCAGATACTCCAGACGAGAGTGACGAGTCCTCTCAAGGCCTGGAATGCGATGGATTTCTACGGGATCTCCCTGAAAGTAAGGGTGTGCATAAATCATCGCATCCGAATGTGACAGGGTATCATCAAAATCAAAAACATGTGCAGTTTTCATTGCCGGCATCGCTCATTGCAATAAGTATTCACTCACATCGCATGGTCTCATCTGCCGGAACTTGAATTAGGGATCCATCCCTGTCAAGCCGAATGGTCGCCCACATTCTTTGCTGCGCTGCTCCACCAACGAGATGCATATCAGTCTGGCGAAATGTAAGCTCCACAACTATCCCAACTTGGTTCATGTTAAAAACCGGATGAACCCTATCATTGATCTTTACCATCTTTCTTCTCCGAAACAAATTTTTACTTTTGCTATTCAATAGGATATAGCGGTCTTGAGTAATGTTTAGCTTAAACTCTCACAAATGATACATAGACTTATAGGAGTTTTGTCATGTTGGACTACACCGAAGTCATTGTTGGTGCGCTAACTACCGCAGGAACAGTTCTTGGAAGCTCAGCTGCCTGGAAATTCTGGGAGAAGAGAGCTGGTGAGAAGGCAAAACAAGCTGAGATGGATCGAAAGGATGACAACCTCTTCAGAGATGATCTTCGTGAAAGGGTCGCAGCTCTAGAGGCAAAGCTTGAGAAGTCAGACAAAGAGAAGCAAAGTCTCCAGAAAGAAGTCATCAAGCTTGTGGAGAAAATCGCAATGCTATCTGTTGAAGTAGAATTCCTAAGAAAGGAAAACACAGAGTTGCGTGAAAAATTAGGCTATGCAGGAAACGATTAACCATTTCATTCCTTGCAAGATTAAGATCATTCACCTTGTTAGGTAACCGGTACCAACCAGCTTGTAACTAATTTTTTTGTTTAGCTGTAGGCCTGGAGAAATTTCAATTGGATAATCACCTCGAATTACAATTCCTTCCCTCACGTGATTTGCGCCTGGAATATGGGTGGATCCTTCACTAAGGCCAATAATTTCAGAAGGAATTCCCTTCTCGGTGTTCCATGTTGTTTCAGACAAAATCGGCACCATGGGAATGTCAAGTTCGTTGCAAAAATTTACAAGCTCGGCAAAGGTTAGCCATGTTTTGCTATTTGAATTCCAGCAATCGAAAGCCCTAAATTCGGCGCCCTCTTCAACGCCATATTTTAGGTCTTGCACTTGCCCATACACTTCACCATATAGAAGGTAGCCGGGCTTTGACTTAAGCTTTTCTTTAAGATTAAACTTTTCTGCCACATCCCACCACAAGCCACCAGAGCTTCCTTCTTCAGGCTCCTTCTTAAACAAGGTTCGAGACCGGACCCAAAACTTCAAATCACCATGATGGCTAAGCCAGCCATATGATGAATTTGCTCCATGGATCTTCTCAGTTACCCATACCTGGGTTCCGTTTGGAATGTTTTTCCAATTTTTACTAAGAGAATCAACATCATATTTTTCACAAGGCAATAGGCCAACTGGACCGGAAACGGCTAGTCCTGGCTTAAATTTGCCACCTGCCTTGCCGGCATGCATGTTTAGTTCATACTTTTTAATTTGGAGTGCATCTGAAATTTCTTTATTTGTTTTTCCAATGTACGCAGAATCAAACGGAATAATAAGTCCCCTGCTCATAATTCCACGAAGCTTCATTGCTTTAATTTTTGCATAACCATCGGACTTTGCATTTTTTGCAAGAAATGCAAACAGTGGATTAGAAACAGGCACCATAGGCTCGTTAACAGAATCCAGCCACAGTGCCATGTCACCCTTTTTGAAGGTACCACTTTTCACAATGGCAAAATTAACATTCGAACCATCAGGAGACACCAAATCCAGCGCATCAGCATTTGGGTGTCTAAAGACGTCTTCAATTGAAATAATCTCTACCAAAGGATTTGCTTCAGAAAAGGAGGGGATTTCATCAACAGCTTCATCATTTACATGCGGATTCATTTTAACTTATCCTCTTGATTAATTGATGTGTATTCTAATGATAACCTGGCAACTACAAATTTAATACGAAATTCCTAAACAACATCTTCAAGCTGAAAATGCAATCATAATGAAGCCGGCTTCCACCATGATGGTTCAGGTCCGTGTCGCCACTTCGCAAATCTCACCTTAGACCCTAAATAGTAATTACGATAGCTTTGGACAGGATCACCTGGCACTTTGTATTCTTCAGGCATTGCCAAGGCAAATGATGTAAGACCACTACCTGTTGATGCCCATGCCGGCGGCTGCGTGTTAATCGCCCATTGAGTGACAATTTCAGATTTGATGATCTTTCCATATCTTGCTGTGTATTCGTGACAAAGTCCTAATCCGTGCTTTGCTAGCCAAGCATAATTCTCAGGTGTTTGTCGGGCCCAAACAGAACAAGGATGATTTACATGTGTCATACTATAGGGTGGAACAAGAGCAGGATCCGGAATATTGATAGCTAACCACTCCTTTAGTTTCTTGCCACGAAGCTCAACAGGCGGTGACAGCATCTTTTGCCAGCCTACCCAATGAACTGAGCATAAAACTTGGCAAGTTTCAAGTGACATTTTGCAAATATGCTTATCGCATAGATCCTTTGCAGCTAGAACCGGATCCAGATTGGTCACAAAGATGTTCATTCATTCCTCTATGAGTATGTGATATCGAATTGTATTCATCCAACAGAATAATTTCAATCAAGTGGCAGGAACAAACTTCTTAATATAATCCATCACAGCAAGCTCCTTTGCCTTTGCCTCGATGACAACATCAATGTCGGCATTAAGATGTTGATAAGGACTATGAATATAGTCGCTGTGAGCCGAGGGGGCAACAGATTTACCCTCAGTATTTCGGGCTGAGTTGGAGAGGTGAAAGACGGGCCGAATACCGTTAGGCCAGGTACTCATTGCAAGGCGAAACGCTTCCTCGTATGAGGTATCACCGTGATTGTTGGCCACCTCAAAGTGATGAGAGTCGAAGACGATGGGAACCCCAAGGCGCTGATGGACAATGGCAAGGTCATTGACGCTGTAGAGGGAGCCCTTGTCATCGTTTTCAAGGGTGATTCGTGCTTTCACGGATTCGGGCAAGAGATCCCAGTTCTTGCACCATCGGTCAATTGCTGATGCTTTGTCACCGAACGAGCCACCCATATGAATGTTGATCTTGGATTCACGAGACCGAGGAAGGCCCATTGCATCCATGATCTCACCATGAATGCGAAGGTCGCGAACACAATTGAGAACAACTTTCTCACGAGGAGAGGTGAGGCAATTAAACTGCCCTGGATGAAAGGTGAGACGCTGGCCACCGCGCTTCGCAATGGCCGCGGCACGTTCCAGGTTGGAACGAATCGTTCGCCAATCAGGAAGATTCTCAAGCTCATATTCGGAAGCCCAAGGAAGGATCTCAGAACTCATTCGATAGAGCTTGATGCCATTCCGATTATTCCAGTCAATGATCTTGCAGAGGTTCTCGGTATTTTCCACCCCAAGGCGTGAAGCCCAGGAAATACCCTCACGTTCCCAGGTTCGCTTGATCATATGCCTGAAGCCGCCTTGACGACCCAGGGTAAGATTGAGACAGGCATAGCCGAATCGAACCATTTGAACCTCCTAAAAGATTATACCATAAGTGCCGCATATTTACAAATGAGGTGTAAATTGCCGGCAAAAAGAAATCCCGCATATCACAAGGGTCTCTCAAAATCGACGCAAGACAAGCGTCAGAGCCAATTCAATAAGCAAGCAAAGAAGCATTGGGATGATCCATCGGCTTATAAGAAGGCACCAGGTGACTCTAAAAAGACAAAGCCCTCAAAGTGGAATGAGAAGTTTAAGAAAATGTATGGTGAATCGGACAACATCGATGAGATGCTCGGAAATCCTCCAGGTGGAAATTTTACAGGAGAAAGTGAAATGAGAGAAGATGACTGCTATGAGTGCGGAATGTCAGAGGCTGACTTTGAAGAGTCTGACTTCACCTGGGCTGCTGCAAATGCTGCAGTGGCAGGAAAGAAAACATTTGCATTTGGCGGAAAGGAACATCCTGTCAAGATGTCTATGGGAAGGGCGAAGGAGATCCTGGGTGAGCTTGACGAGCTACGTGAGGCAATTGCCCTGGTCTCTGAAATGCTGGATGAGGATGAGGCACTCGAAGAGGCACTGTCAGCAAAGACGAGAAAGGCCTTGAAGAATAAGGCTGAGAAGGCAAGGGCTCCAATGGGTGCCTTGACAGCCGTTTATAACAAGGGCCTAGCCGCCTGGAGAACTGGACACAGGCCAGGGGCGAGTCAGCATGCCTGGGCAATGGCAAGAGTAAATAGTTTCCTTGCCGGTGGTCCAGCCCGAAAGGTGGATGCCACCCAGTGGAAGCAAGTTCAGAAGCACAGGAAAAAGAAAAAGTAGTTCCTTGCAATTTCTGTAAACAAATTTAGCCTACATCAGGCCAAAGTCACCAAATGTATGTGAGCTTATTCTAAACTTACTATAGCGAACTAATCCAAAACTTTCAAGTTTATCGAGAGTGGGTGTGCCTCCTCCCTTTCTGCGATAAGCTCGAGACAGTGAGCTTCCCCACCAATTTTCTTCATTATAATCCATTGATGACTCTTGCCAACAATTATCATCAATTGCAGGTGTCTTTTCATTTTTCATATTATCAAGTAGTACAGATTCGACATCTGTACGAGACCTCAAATAGAAGTCCCAGATTCGCAAAGCATCCGGCTTGACATCAAATCTGTCACATGTCAGCGGATCTGGTGATACAAGGTCCATCATCAAGTCGTACACAAGTGGTCCTAATCCTTTCAATTTTGGACTCATATTTGCCCATGTTACAGACCAAGCAGCTGAGCATGGACCATCACTTTCTGAATCCCTTCTTGCAGAAAATTCACCGGCTATTTCTGGAGGCATGTCTTCACTAATAGACATAACTCTTATAGCAATTTGTCCTTCTTCTTTATTAACAATAAACTGCACACCTTTTTCGTCGGCCATTTCAGGTGTCCATGCGGCCTCTCGAAGGATCTCATTGCGAACAAGGGATCTTAATCTAGATTCAGTAATTCTCATTACAGCGTCTCAAGAAAGTTTGTTCATGAATTCTACGTTGTTAACAATTAACTCATGCCTCTTACGAAGCTTTGATACAATTGTCTGGAGTTCCATGGTCCACTGATTCAATAGTTTTCCCATTCCGCGGTCATCTAACTCATCAGATACCTCATCATCACATTGATTAATGAGAGCCTCAATTTTGCTCCATGGAACGCTCATGAAATTTTTAGCAGCGACCTTAAGGTCAGAATGGATAAAAACATATCCCGCGTCAGTTCCTGGTGTGAGCATTGTCCTCATCTCACTTGGTTCATCCGAGAATCGTGATCCCTTACGACTTCCTTGAGCGCGAAATGTTAATGCACCACCAGGATCAATTCTCACAGGGCGACCTGATGGGTTAATGATAACATTCCCAGGGCCAACAACATCCCAATTAGCAAGAAAAATATCCACGTAGACACCAGCAGACATCGCTTGAGCAAATTCTGCAGGTTTTATTGTGAAAGATTCTCCTCTATCAACTCCTAAGGTGGCTAATCCAACTCTCTTTTTGGCCCTGTCATAAACAAGCTCAATCTTTCCTGGCAGATCAACATCAGGATAGAGCGAGTAAATCTTATATGCTAGCCACTCAACGAGAATCTGGAGTGATGGGTCAATGCCAGGATCGTAGAGTCCTGTATCAGAGAACTTGAGATAGAACTTGTCACCTCCAATGTAGCATGTATTCATCACATGTGTTGACCCACGTGCCATACAAACACCTTGAAGATCTTCATAGTCAGCTTCACTTAGAAGTGACTCATAAAGTAGCGCATTTATAACACTACGAAGAGAAGCTGCGACTTTCGTCATGGATCGGCTCACATGATTTCAGGATGCATCTTGCGAAGCTCTGCTAGGGTTAGCCTAACAGCATGGTCAGGTGTATTTGTAGTTTCACGCTTTGCAAGGTAAAGCTCCAAAACAGTCGCAGCTCCAAGTGCTTCAATATACTTTGTGAGCTCACCATCTTGCATGTATGACCCTGAACGATAGCCTAGCCGAGCTTCTTTAAGAACTTCTTCACGAATCATATTTCTCAAGTTGCGATTTGTGATCTTCATTTCATCTTTCTCCTCTGTGATTTCTATCTTAAGTTTACCATCACCACGAATGACTCTATGCCATCTTCGTGCAGGTATATTGTATGTATATCCCTCAACGAGCTTTAATGGCAATCCTACATCCATTTGTAGATACCATCCACCAGATTCGATAACTCTTACTTTGCGATGTCTGCGATCTTGATGCCAAACTAATTCATCATTAGGGACAGTTGGCAAAAATTCCCTAATAACCATATTTCGGTTAATTCTTATTTGCTTATAGGGTTTCGAAATTAACATAATTAACCACTCACTGGTAACATATACGAATTTTGACCTGGGTGTCGTATGCTTCCTCGAGGAGGAGGGTCTCACAAATGAGAGAGCGAAGGAGAGAGTTCATTTTAATTTTCCTTTGAGGCGCTGTGGGACGTCTGCCCAGTATTTTATATCGAGACCGAAGATCTTATCACCCACCTGGAGATCAGCCGGAAGGGAGGTGATGCCTGTGCCGTTGAGCCAGAGACTCCCTCCCACCTGGAGATCAGCCGGGAGGGAGGCGATATCTGAGTCCCTGAGGTCGAGGCTCCCACCCACCTCCAGACCAGTCGGGAGGGAGGTGATGCGAGCGTTGATGAGGCTGAGAATCCCGCCCACCTTCAGATCAGCCGGGAGGGAGGTGATGCGAGTGTCGGAGAGGTAGAGGTCCTTGCCCACCTTCAGGCCTGCTGGGAGGGAGGTGATGTCAGTGTATAAGAGGTAGAGATCGCCATTCACCACAAGCCCTTCTGGAAGGGAGGTAATAGGCATATGCGAGAGATTCAATTGACCATTTATAACTCTTTGGTCTTTTGGTAGTTTTTCAAGCTGTTCCAACTCATATAGTTTCATAAGCCCTAATGGCGCCCTAACTCTAACTTCACTTATCCGGATTGTGCCGACAGCAATAACTTCACTTTCTTCTTCATATTCGTCAATATCTCGCAATCCATAAAAACCTTCACAGTCGATCCATTTTCCAGGATTGTCTTCTACTGTGGCGCAGAGGATGACTTGAAATCTAGCACCGCTTGCATTCGCAAAATCTTTAGCTTGACCAAGACTTTTTGTCCAAGAGGCAACGTATTGTTCATCCTTATTTGTCAAATCAAACTGTGTTTTGAAACTAGCAAAATCTGTAGCGCGCTTTGCAGTTTGCAGAATTATAGCATCAATTGCATCATCTTTTTGTAGAAGTTTTTCCACAAAGCTTCTATCTTTGATGCTTAACCCTCGATAGAGGGTACCAGGTGGTGGTGCTTTAAAGATGTCCGAGTAAAGTCCTCGATTGATAAAACCTAAAATTTGATCAGTGGTCTTTTTCGAGAGTGGGACATTATCACGAAAATGCATGTGCAATTCTTCAAGAATTGCCTCCTCAGTCTTCGTATCTTCCTCCGGAGGTGGTCTGGGGGATCTTGTACGAACATTGGCAAAGGCATACTTCCCAAGAGGAGCATAGTGTGGGGCAACCGGGGTATAGGTCTCATCAGACTCGAGAAGAACTTGGCGAATGAGAGAGCGAAGGAGAGAGTTCATCGTAATTTTCCTTTGAGATGCTGTGGAACATAATGCCAGTATTCTCTATCGAGACCATAGATTGCGGCACCCGCCTGGATGTCAGCTGGAAGGGAGGTGATGGGTGTGCGATGGATGTAGAGATCCCCGCCCACCTCCAGACCAGCCGGGAGGGAGGTGATGCCTGTGCCCCTGAGGTCGAGGCCCCCACCCACCTTCAGGTCAGCCGGAAGGGAGGTGATGGGAGTGTCGGGGAGGTTGAGATCCCCGCTCACCTGGAGGTCAGCCGGAAGGGAGGTGATGTCTGTACCGTAGAGGTCGAGGCTCCCGCCCACCTGGAGACCTGTCGGGAGGGAGGTGATGCCCGTGTTGGAGAGGTCGAGGCTCCCGCTCACCTTCAGATCAGCCGGGAGGGAGGTGATGCCTGTGCCGGAGAGGTCGAGGCCCCCACCCACCTTCAGGTCAGCCGGAAGGGAGGTGATGCCTGTGCCGGAGAGGTTGAGGGTCCCGCCCACCTTCAGGTCAGCCGGAAGGGAGGTGATGGGAGTGTCGGAGAGGTTGAGGGTCCCGCCCACCTTCAGGTCAGCCGGAAGGGAGGTGATGGGAGTGTCGGGGAGGTAGAGGTCCTTGCCCACCTGGAGGCCTGCTGGAAGGGAGGTGATGCCTGTGCCGGAGAGGTTGAGGGTCCCGCCCACCTCCAGGCCAGTCGGGAGGGAGGTGATGGGAGCGTCCCTGAGGTCGAGATCCCCCTTCACGACCCTCTGGTCTTCAGGCAGACGTTCGAGACCCTTCAGTATCATTAGCTTCATTTTCACTGGATCCCACTTCCCAGCTTCGAAGTCGCCCATCGCTGAACGTCGAAG
>VFQT010001608.1_pt1 | contig 26515 bp, 23 predicted proteins | sample 3512381 | NCBI WGS metagenome assembly VFQT01 (sample SAMN10412376, study PRJNA504923) | tailings metagenome | isolation source: Relicate 2 Philex TSF3 active mining site | place: Philippines: Tuba, Benguet | collected 2017-08-29
CAAATCGGCGATGTGCAACGCACAACCGACCAGCGAACGATTCTCCTCACGGGCAAAGCACCGCGTACGGGCAGTAGTACGATTGAAGTCCGTGTTACGCGACGTGATGGTCAGACGCGCACAACAAGTTTTGTTGTGAACGCAACAGCGATGCCATCGGTGAATGCTCCAGACGTGGTCTACCCGGGCATTGAATATGTGATCGATCCGCGACTACCATCGATCGAAAATGTCCGTGCCGTGATTCGTGATGGTGACCGCGAAGTCGCCAGCACCACAGAGTCTGTGCTCCGTGTTCGGATTGCAGCACGTGATACGGGACGCAGCCTCATGTTCGAGCGCTACGTTGATGGTGTCCGCGAAGGGGCGCCGCAGCCAATCCTCGTGAAGAATTTTCCGCCCCCTACCATCCGCAGCGTTGATCGTGGATCAGATGCGCGAAAGAAGATCATCGTTGTCCAGTTCTACGCTGCTGATCGCAGTGCGAACCGACCACGACTGCGCATTCTCGATGGGAATGCAGGAGATGTAAAACGTCTCGCAGGAAATTTGCGAGCTGCTTCATCCGAGCGTCCTACTGTTTCATGGCTTGAGACCTTCGAGGTTACACAGCGAGATGCATCGCGTCCGTTTGCGTTCCGCGTGCAAGCCTTTGACGATCGCGGCGTGTCGAGCGTGCCGTGGGTCGAGGATAACTGAGTTAGCGACCGCGTTCTTTTCGGTACAGACGCACATTGCTCATGTGCTCTGCGCCATTTGTGCTGAAGCGGTGCGTGCCACTACCGTCGCCCCGCGCAACGAAGAACACAAAGTTGTGTCGTTCTGGATTGAGTGCTGCCTGCACTGCTGCTTTGCCCGGATTTGCGATGGGGCCCGGAGGCAGACCCGTGTGGATGTACGTGTTGTAGGCATTAAGGTCCTCGAGGTCGCGGTATAGCACGCGACGCTTCATGCCCAAACCGTACTGGACTGTTGGATCCGCTTCGAGTCGCATCCCTCGTTGCAAACGATTGGCATATACTCCAGCGATGCGTGGCATCTCTGGTACCGAAGCAGCTTCGGACTGAACGATTGATGCAAGTGTGAGTGTGCGATGTCGATCAGCGTCTGAATGAAGCGACGACCACATGCGCTGTGCCTGACGTGCCATCATTGTTGCAACCGCCGACGCTTCATCGCGCCAGAGAATATCGTAGGTATCAGGCATGAGGTAGCCCTCCATGCTCGGAGCGTTCGGCGCGAAGCGACGTCGCGCCGAATCATCTTCGCACCATTGCACAAAGCGTGCAGAGTCGATCTCTGCCTTGCGCTGGAGCAAGCGAGCAATCTCGCGATAGGTGAGTCCCTCGGGGATCGTTACACGCATGTGTGGACGACGTTGACCACTCAGGAGCGCGACAAGAACATCCCACTGTGCGTCGCCTGGTTGAAGCTGATGCCATCCAGGTTGGATTGATCGCTGCGTAACGCGTGCTATTACGCGCAATGCGATCTTTGCGATAGTTGGAGTAGGCAAGGGGGCTTGATGGTGCACACTGTCGATGGCTCCTGCAACCGACGTTCCGCGGGCAATAAACACAACGGTCGGGACGTCGAGCTTCACCGGAAGTACAAGGCACAACGCGCACAGTACTGCCGCGATCATGATGGCAGCAGCTGCTAGGATGACAATGCGAAACGGTCGGTTCTTCATAGGATGGTTCCGAAAAATACCCCTGATCGTGGCAATCATGGGTATCGGCGTTCTGCATAGTCGTGCGTCAGACCTTGTGCCAGAGCTCTTCTTCGGTCCAGCGATCACCGGTGTTGACAATGTCATCTATGCCGGAATTGGTGTTGGTGGTGGCGTGATCTACGATCTTCCGCGCACATCAATTGGTCCGCTGGAGCTACGAGCCGGCATCATGCCTGTCTTTGGAAGAGATCGCGAAGGCTCGTTCACGATTACGCAGAGTCACGTTCCCATAACCGTGGCGCTATCGTTTCTTGAGCGACCACGCGGCCAACGTACGGGTGGTGTAGGTGGAGCAATTGGATTCGGTGCAACAACGACAATCGGGCGATTGCACGACAACGTCATTGTGCAACCAAGTGCTATGGTAGAGATCACGCTTGGATTGTTCACCCGTGGAGTGCTCACACTTCGCTATCAAACAACGCTAGCCGATGCGAATACTACAACGGGTGGTCGAGCCGGCTATCATTCGTTGGTCGTCATTGCATCGACGGTGTGGTAGTATCCGAGCCCGTTACGGTACGAACGAAGATATCGTGCAGCGTAGGGGAGCTTACTTCGAACTTGAGGATGTCGACGCGCTCATGGACAAACGTGAGTACGTCACGAGCAGACGCTGAATCGCTGAGTGTGAGCTCGGCGCGACCCTGCGTTGCGTGTACAATGCTTGCACCTGGGATAGAGGCGAGTGCTGCAGGATCGCCTATGTACTCGATGTAGACACGGTTTGAGCGATATCGAGCTCGAACATCAGCGACGTTGCCCTGGAGAACAACTCGTCCAGCATTGATGAGTGCAATGTCATCACAAAGTCGTTCTACCTGGTCCATTTGATGCGTCGAGAGGATGATCGACGTACCACGATCTTTGAGCTCTTTGATCACAGAGATGAGGATATCCGAGTTGACCGGGTCGAGTCCGCTAAACGGCTCGTCGAGGATGAGCAACGACGGCTCATGCAGGATGGTGGCGATGAACTGCACCTTCTGTTGCATGCCCTTCGATAACTCCTGCACCTTGCGCGATTCCCAGCCCGCGGCGTTCATTCGATGCAGCCAAGCTGAGCCACGATGTAGAGCTTCGCGCGCATCAAGCCCCTTGAGCTGGCCGAAATAGGTGAGTTGCTCAGCAACGGTGAGTTTTTTGTAGAGACCGCGTTCTTCCGGCAGGTAGCCGATGCGATGCTGCTGGAGGGAGGCCATCGGCTGGCCGTCAAGGCGGATTTCACCCTCGTCTGGCATGATGATGTTGGTGATCATGCGGATGAGTGTGGTTTTCCCGGCTCCGTTTGGTCCGAGAAGACCAAAAATGCGTCCAGACTCGATTGACAGGGTGATGTCGTTGTTCGCTTGATGGGTGCCGAAGCGCTTGCTGATATTGGTGATTGTGAGCATGAAGCCAATGTACGCTGTAAGTCCAGAAGTGTTGCACCCGTCGGTTCGACTGACCTTTCGTAAATTCGGGCACTTTTTCCGTGCCCGGTGATGTTTAGCCGGTCATTGAACCACTACAATGGGGATGTACATGAAGGCGTTCGGCGAAATTTGGCGGTCGAACATATTCCAAAAGTGGCTGATGGCGCTTACGGGGCTCCTGCTCGTGGGCTTCCTGCTTGGCCACTTGTCTGGCAACCTGCTCGTGTTCCTGGGCAAGGAAGACATCAATTCCTACGCACACGGCCTGCGCACGATGGGCCACGGTATGGTGATTTGGATTGTGCGCCTCGGACTGCTCTCGATGTTCGTCCTGCACGTGACGTCGGCCATCACGCTCTCGCGCCGTAACCGTGCTGCACGTCCGCAATCGTATGCAAAGGTTACGCCACGCAAGTCAACGGTTGCCTCGCGTACGATGCTTTACTCTGGCTTGCTCCTGCTGAGCTACGTACTGTACCACCTGGCACACTTCACATGGGGCGCTGTGCATGCCGAAAACTATGCTGCACAACCGGGCTGGCAGTATGCCCTTGTTGACGGGACGCTCGTTCCGGATGTCTATCGCATGGTGGTTGCTAGCTTCCAAGTACCATTGATCGCAGTGCTCTACGTGCTTTCGATGGTGATGGTTGGACTCCACCTCAATCACGCAATCGCAAGCGCATTCCAAACAATGGGTGTGACTAATCATCGGATCGTTCCCGTGGTTCGCCTCATCGGACCAGCGCTTTCGTTCATCGTCGCCGCCGGCTTTTCGGCTGTACCGCTTGCAATCCTTGCAGGCGTGGTGAAGTAACATCGAACAAGGACACACGACACATGGCACTCAACAGTAACATCCCGGACGGACCGGTTCAGCAGAAGTGGGACAAGCACCGTGCTGAACTGAAGCTCGTCAACCCAGCCAACAAGCGGAAGTACAACGTTATCGTGGTCGGTACCGGTCTTGCTGGTGCATCGGCTGCGGCAACACTTGCTGAGCTTGGATACAATGTATCGGCGTTTACGTATCACGATTCTGCTCGTCGCGCGCACTCGATTGCTGCGCAGGGCGGTATCAACGCTGCGAAGAACTACCAGAACGACGGTGACTCCGTATGGCGTTTGTTCTACGACACGGTCAAGGGCGGTGACTTCCGCGCTCGCGAAGCCAACGTGTACCGACTCGCACAGGTGTCGACAAGCATTATCGATCAGTGCGTCGCCCAAGGTGTGCCATTTGCACGTGAGTATGGTGGCTACCTGAGCAACCGCTCGTTCGGTGGCGCTCAGGTATCGCGGACGTTCTACGCGCGGGGACAAACGGGTCAGCAGCTCCTCATTGGCGCCTACCAAGCGCTCTCTCGCCAAGTCGGACTCGGCAAGGTGAAGCTGCATAACAAGCAAGAGATGATGGACCTCATCGTTGTCGATGGTCGCGCTCGTGGCATTGTCACTCGCGACATGGTGACGGGCAAGGTGCAGTCGCACATGGCCGATGCTGTTGTGTTGGCGACAGGTGGATACGGCAACGTGTTCTACCTCAGCACAAATGCAAAGGCATGTAACGTTACAGCGACGTATCGCGCACACAAGCGTGGCGCGTTCTTTGCCAACCCATGCTACACGCAGATCCACCCAACATGTATTCCGCAGAGCGGCGATTATCAGTCGAAGCTCACGCTGATGTCTGAGTCGCTTCGTAACGACGGACGTATTTGGGTGCCGAAGCAGAAGGGCGATACGCGTTCACCGGATCAGATACCAGAGTCGGAGCGCGATTATTATCTCGAGCGCAAGTACCCATCGTTCGGCAACCTCTCGCCACGTGATATCGCATCACGTGCTGCGAAGGAAGCTTGCGACGACGGTCGCGGAGTTGGACCAGGCGGACTTGGTGTGTACCTCGATTTCTCGGATGCCATCCGCCGACTTGGTGAAAAGACGATTGCTGATCGCTACGGCAACCTCTTCGAAATGTACGAGCGCATTACGGGTGAAGATCCGTACAAGGTGCCAATGCGTATCTATCCTGCGGTCCACTATACCATGGGTGGCTTGTGGGTCGATTACAACCTGATGTCGAATGTGCCAGGTCTGTTCGTGCTTGGCGAAGCCAATTTCTCCGATCACGGTGCAAACCGTCTCGGCGCATCGGCGCTCATGCAGGGTCTGGCAGACGGATACTTTGTGATTCCGTACACAATTGGTGGCTACTTCGCCAATGGCGGACTTCAGAGTGTGAGCAACGACTCGCCTGAAGCGCGTTCGGCCGTGCAGGAAGCAGAGCAAAAAATTGCGGCACTCCTTGCCCTGAATGGTAAGCGTTCGCCGACATCGTTCCATCGTGAGCTTGGCAAGATCATGTGGGACAAGTGCGGTATGGCTCGCAACGAGCAGGGTCTCAAAGAAGCGCTCAAGCGTATCCCTGAACTGCGTGAAGAGTTCTGGCAGAATGTGAAGATTCCGGGTACAGGAACAGAGCTCAATCAATCGCTTGAGCTCGGCTTGCGCGTGGCAGACTTCCTCGAGTTCGCCGAGCTGATGTGCTACGATGCACTGCAGCGCAATGAATCATGTGGCGGCCACTTCCGTGAAGAGTATCAGACAGAAGATGGCGAAGCAAAGCGTAATGACGACGAGTACTGCTATGCAGCAGCATGGGAGTACAACGGCGTAGGTGCAACGCCAACACTGCACAAGGAAGAACTCTCGTTCGAAAATGTCAAACTGGCAACACGGAGCTACAAGTAATGAACCTGCGACTTCATATCTGGCGTCAGTCCGGACCCGATGCACAGGGAATGCTCAAGACCTACGACGTGCAGAACGTGAGTGAGCACATGAGCTTTCTTGAAATGCTCGATGTGTTGAACGAAGATTTGCTCGCAAAGGGTGAGATTCCAGTTGCGTTCGATCACGATTGCCGCGAAGGCATTTGTGGCACATGCGGTATGGTCATCAATGGCCGTCCACATGGTCCCCTCGCACGCACAACAGCATGTCAGCTGCACATGCGCACATTCAAGGATGGCGACGAGATCTACATCGAGCCATGGCGCGCACGTGCGTTCCCTGTGATGCGCGATTTGATCGTTGATCGTGGTGCCTTTGACCGCATCATCCAAAAGGGCGGCTTCATCAGCGTCAACACGGGTAATGCACAAGACGGTAATGCGATTCCGATCTCGAAGCTCGATGCAGACCGCGCAATGGACGCTGCGGCATGTATCGGTTGCGGCGCTTGTGTTGCTGCATGTCCGAATTCATCGGCCATGTTGTTCACGGCTGCAAAGGTCGGACACCTTGGTTCGTTGCCACAGGGTCAATCAGAGCGTTCAACACGTGCCATGAACATGGTATTGCAGATGGATGCCGAGGGCTTTGGTGCATGCACGAATCACTATGAATGTGAAGCAGCTTGTCCGAAGGGAATCAGCGCAGAGTTTATTGCGCAGATGAATAAGGACTTTGTCTCGAGCGCATTTGGCGGTCGCGACTAAGCTCCCATCAACTTACAGCAGCAACGTATTCTCGCACGGCCTGTTCGAATCCCACGAACAGGCCGTGTCGTACAAGGGCGTGTCCGATCGATACTTCTTCGATTTCTGGGATTGTTGTGATTGGACCGATGTTGCGCAGATCCAGGCCGTGTCCGGCCGTGACGACCAGTCCGGCTGCGTGCGCATACGTGGACGCGGAAGCAATACGCTCAAACTGAATGTTCAAGGCTGCGGCATTGCGCGCATTGGCATACGTACCCGTGTGAAGCTCGATGATATCAGCACCACACTGCACCGCAGCATCGATGTGCTGTGGATCGGGCTCGATAAACAAGCTTACCAGGATGCCTTTGTCGTGGAAGGCCTTGACGACGTCGCCGAGGTAGTCCTCGTTACCGATGACCACCAGGCCCCCTTCCGTGGTGAGCTCTTCCCGCCGCTCTGGGACTAGCGTAACGAGGTCGGGCACGATGTCAAGTGCGATACCAATGATCTCAGGCGTGGCAGCCATTTCGAGATCAAGCTTTGTCGTGACCACGTCACGAAGCACACGGACATCGCGATCATTCACATGGCGACGGTCCTCCCGCAAGTGACATACGATTCCTGAGGCGCCGGCAAGCTCTGCTAAGACGGCGGCATGGACTGGGTCGGGCTCGATTCCGCCACGGGCCTCGCGGAGAGTAGCTACGTGGTCGATGTTGACGGCTAATCGCATGTGAACCTCATGAATTCGGTGCGTGTTCAATCGGGCCCACAAAACTACCGTAACAGAATCGTTCTGTGACTGTCTTTGTCACGTGTATTTTTGTTCCCGCCGCCAGCGGCGTCCATTCATATCATCGGAGATCGTAGATGACCTCTTTTCGCCACCGTTCTATCGTTGCCCTCGTTGCGTTTGTGCTCGTTCTCGGAGTTGACGCCGTCGCCTTTCAGGCAACACCAGCAATGCGTCCTGCACTTCAGGGGTTTATCCCGAATGTTGGTCAGTGGCCATCGCATGTCCTGTACCTTCACCGCGAGCAGAACCTTAACGTGTGGATTACGCGTAAAGGTATTGTGATGGACCACCATGCTGTTGACCTCAATGCTCAGCAGCGAAAGGGGCATGCAGTTGAAGTCACGTGGAATGGTTCGCGTGGTGGCGAAGCGCACTCAGAGCGTGCTACGGCTACGCGCGTGAACCTGCTGGTTGGGAACAACCCGTCGATGTGGCGAACGAATGTGCCTGTGTACGACCGCGTACGAGTGCGCAACATCTATCGTGGCATTGATGCGCTCTACTACCTCGAAAACGGTCATGTGCGGTATGATCTCGATGTGCGACCAGGTGCGGATGTGACTGCATTGAGTGTGAAGGTCGATGGCGCGGATGGTGTTGATCTTGCACCAACATCGGTAAGTCTGCGCACAAGCCTTGGTTCAATTGCGATGTCGGACCTGTTCGCATACTTTATCGGTGGTGTGAACAGTCCGGCTGCTGCTCGGTTTGTTCAGCATCGCGATGGATTCGGCGTTCACGTTGATGGCTACGATGGTTCGAAGCATTTGCGCATCGATCCAATCGTATATGGAACGTATGTAGGTGGACCTTCATACGACCGTACTGTAGGCGTTCGTGTGACAACAGACGGGGTCGTCGTCGGCGGTTCGACGGACGCGTTGACGTTTCCTGAGACAGTCGGTCGCTACCAAAAGTCAATTGCTGGTGAGATTGATGCGTTTGTCGCACGGATGTCGTTGGATCTCGACGAAGTCATTGCGTACACATTCTATGGCGGCAGTGGGAACGACAAGATGACGGCTCTCACAACTGATGCTAGTGGTTCAGTGCTGTTCGTCGGTGAAACAACGTCGTCGAACCTTCCCCTCTCGTCGGGTGCAGCAGGACAGATCTACCGCGCGCAACTTGATGGGTTCGTCGTGAAGCTCGATAAGGCGTTGAGCAAGCTTGAAGTTGGCGTCTATATCGGTGGTAATCGCGACGATCAGCCTACCGGAGTCGCGATCGATAATGGCGGCAATATCTTTGTTGCTGGTGGAACGAACTCAACGGCAGAGTTTCCGACGACGTTGGCACACCAGCGTACCCCGGGCGGACAGAAAGATGGCTTCTTGTGTCGACTGACGCCTAATGGCGGTGCGTTTGTGTTTAGTACATATTTCGGTAAAGAGGGCAACGAGACCTTCACAGCGGTAACAGTCAATGCCGGCGGTGAGCCATTTGTGACCGGTGTGACGTCGTCGTCGAACTTCGAAACGGCTCCAACACCTGGTCGATTCTCATCGAACCGTCTTCCATACGACCGTACGTTTAATGGCGGGAACACCGATGCCTTCGTGATCAAGTTTTTCTCCGACGGAACACTGTCGAAGCGTGATGACGGTACGTACTCGACGTATTTCGGCGGTAATGGGGATGATGCCGGTATGGGCATCTTCGTTGATCAGACGGGTCGTGCAATCGTTGTTGGTACCACAACTTCGACAAATCTCCCAACGACGGGTGGTTTCCAGACGCAGATCGCTGGCCAGCGCGACATCTTTATGGCTGTTCTGTCTGACGATGGTCGTTCACTTGTGTCGTGTACCTACTTCGGTGGAACCGGAAACGATGACGTGCTTGGCGTCGCTAACCTCAACGCAACGGCGACGGGTGTTCTCTACGGTACGACAACATCGAATGACTTCCCAACGAGTGGCCTTGGTGCGATGACCGAACGCATCGGTCCATCCGATGGATTCATCTCTGTCATCAACACGTCATCAATCCTACGTTCGACCCTCGTTGGTGGAGCCGCTGGTGACTCTGTGATTGCCGTCGCCCAAGACGAGCAGGGTGACACGTATTTCAGCCTCGCAACAGCCTCGAATGACGTGGTTGTTACGGACTCCGTACGATGGTTCCCTGGGGCTGGTGGGTCGGATGGGTACATCGGGAAGTTTGCCTCAGGTCTGCTGACGCTGCGTTCGCCAAGCGGTGGTGAAGACTGGTGTATTGGATCGAACAACACCATTACGTGGTCGGGTGAAGAGATGAACACGAAAGAGACGTACTTTGTGGAGTTGTCTACGGACGGTGGATTGTCGTGGACGATTATCGCGAAGGATCTTGCGGTTCGTTCGTTTATCTGGAAGCCGGATGCAAAGCTCACACCTGGACAAGGGTATCGTATTCGTGTGCAGACGTACCGCGGGCATGTCGCGGCAAGCGCGAACTTTACATTGAATGCTGGTCCATCGATTACCGAGCAACCAAGGGACACATCGGCATGCGTGGGTGCAGTAGAACTTCGCGTCGCAGCTACTGGTAATGGACTCAAGTATCAGTGGCGAAAGAATGGCGTGTCGATTCCAGGAGCTACAGCAGCCACGTTCCGCATTGCCGAAGTCAGCGCATCAAGTGCAGGTCGATACGATGTTGTTGTTACGGGCGCATGCTCGCCGAACGTTACGTCACGCCAGGCAACGGTAGCGGTTGGCACTCCAACAGCAATCACAACCCAGCCAAGTGCCGTAACTGTCGAAGAGGGTAAGAGCTTCCGCTTGAATGTTGTTGCCACGGGATCAACACTCTCGTACCAATGGAAGCGTAACGGACAAGACATTGCGGGTGCTACGTCGGCAGAGTTCGCAGTGCCGTCAGCAGCAAAGGCCGACGAAGGCTCATACGTTTGTGAGGTAACAGGCGGCTGCGGCGTAGCAACGACGAACCCGGTGACCGTGACCGTGATTCCATCGACATCAGTCGAGGAGGAACTCGCAGCGAACGGTATTGTGGTGCTGGGTCCGCTTCCTGCAACTGACCGTGTCGCTGTTCGTCTGAGCTCGACTCAGCCTGCAGATTGGACCGCGGTGATCCATGATGTGCGTGGGAATCGCGTGACCGCCTTCCACCTTGGATACCTTCCAGCCGGCACTGTAGACGCACAGATCCCGCTGAGCACTCTGGCAAGCGGTTCGTATACACTCGAACTTGCGTCTGGCCAGACAACACTCCGAACGGGAATCGTTGTAAGTCGATGATTTAGAATAGCTTAGAATCTGAAAGTGTAGCGCCAGCGCCATGGGGATCATACCCGTGGTGCTGGCCTTGTATTTTTATACGTAGTTACTCGTAACCCTTGGCTAAGAATGATGTTATTGATCTGTTGCCCAAGCATCCATCCATGCCCGAGTATCGTATGACAAACGTTCTTCGACTCTTTTGCCTCGCACTCATTGCGTCGACGCTCATGCCCGTTGTATCGGGTGCCTCTGTCGGCGTGCCTTCTTCAACTGTTGACGGCTTTATTGCCAACGTTGGACAGTGGCCTGTTGAGGTGCTGTTTTGCGCACGGCAAGACGGCGCTGACGTGTGGATCACCCGCACCGGCGTTGTCGTCGATGCCTATGCTCTAGACAAGCTAAACGATCGTCGCATTGGCGACATCGAACGTCAGGTTGTCGTAGGCCAGTCTCGACCAGCACGTGTTTCGATGAGTGAGCCAATTGCCACGGTAAGCTTTTTCCGTGGAGGTGGGCAGCAGGTTGTAGCTCCTGTTTACTCGCATATCCTCCTCGGGGACATTATGCCGGGTGTGAGCTTTGCGTTTTCGCGTAATGCCGATGGTCGTGTTGTTCGCAATGTGATCGCAGCACCAGGAGCAGACATCAGTCGCGTTTCGATTGAGCGCATCGGTACACACAACGAACTGATGGATGTCACGGTTGTGACGTCGACAGTGTTCGGCACATATCTTGGTGGACCGCAAAAGGATGAGATCAAGTCTATTGTTCGGTTGTCGAACTCGAATGTCATTGTCGCCGGAACAACATCGCAGCTGGAGTTTCCGCAGGGAACGACAGGGGGCTACTCAACTACCCTAAAGGGGACATCTGACGGCTTTGTTGCTCGCTACGATTGGAAACTTCAAAAGGTCCTTTCATACACCTTTATTGGTGGCGGCAGTGACGACCGAATCCACGATGTCGCGATTGACAAGCAGAACAACGTGTACATCTGCGGTGAGACAAATTCAGGCGATCTGCCAACAACGTCGGGTGTATCAGGAAAGATCTACAAGGCTGGACAGGATGCCTTTGTTGCAAAGCTCGACTCGACGCTGAGTAAGCTCGGTGTCTGTTTCTACCACGGTGGAAACAAGGACGACATGGGGTATGCAATTGCTGTTGATGGAAACGGTTTGATCTACCTCGCTGGTGGAACAAACTCGACGACGAACTTTCCAGTGACATTTCCAGTAACGATTCGCATCAACATCCCAGGTGGCTGGGGTCGTCCGCCATCAACTCGTGATGAGCCAGGTGGTGGTGCTAACATGGGTCAGATCGACGGTTTCATCGCATCGTTTTCTGCTAACGGATCGGTTCAGCAATCGCGATTCTTCGGTCGTGAAGGCATCGAGTACTTCACCGACATGGCTGTCGACAAATCAAGCTCGGTCTACTTGACGGGCGTCACAACCTCTGCCAACTTTGAAACAGCACCGACCTCCGACCGATTCTCATCTGGTCGTGTACCATACGATCGCACATTCAACGGTGGTAACACCGATGCGTTTGTCGTGAAGGTGAATAACGAACTTGCCCTTGCAAAGTCGGACGACGGCACGTATTCAACATTCTTCGGCGGCGATGCTGAAGATGCAGGCCGCGGCATCTTTGTCGACGAACTTGGTCGCGCTACCGTCGTCGGTGTGACAACGTCCAAGAACCTCCCAACGGTCGGTACGCTGTTTACACAGCGCATTGGTGATCAAGACATTTTCATGGCAGTGCTCAGTGATGACGGACGCGAACTCAATAGTGCGACGTACTACGGAGGCAGTGCCCGCGAAGAGATCCTGGGAGCTACGCAGTACATGGGTACAGGCACGGCAGTGATCTATGGTAGCACAACATCGATGGATTTCCCGGTCACGGGTGATGGTGCGGTTTCGGACCGTGGTGGCGCAGCTGATGGATTTATCGCGCTCATCAACACATCGACGAACAAGTTCGCAACGCTCATCAATGGCGATGGCGATGATACTGTCCGCAGTGTTGCTGTTGACCACGTTGGTGATTTGTACTATGCCGTCGCAACTACATCGACATCGCTCCGCGCGCACGACTCGGCTGCAGCGCAGCATGCATCTGGCTCGGATATGTATGTGGCAAAGCACGCCTTTGGTGTTCTTGAACTCACATCACCTGCAGGGGGCGATACATGGTGCGTCGGTTCAAACCGCACAATCTCGTGGTCGACACTTGGCTTCGCGGACTCTACAAACTTCTACGTGCAAATCGCTCCAGAAGGCACGGAAAACTGGAGCGACCTTAAGCAACGCGTGGTTGGACGTAATCTACAGTGGAAGGTCACATCTCTTCCGACAGGTCGTTACGTTGTTCGCGTGTGTTCGTATCGCGGACATGTAAGCAAGCTGCTCACGCCCCTTACAATCTCCAACCCACCAGCAATTACGAAGCAGCCAGTGAGCACAAGCGCATGTGCAGGCAAGCCTGCAACGCTTTCTGTGGAAGCATCGGGTGCTGCGCTGAAGTATCAGTGGCGCAAGGGTTCAGTTGACATCCCAGGTGCGACGGCAGCAACGTACACGGTTGCGTCGGTTGATCAATCATCGGTTGGACAGTACGCATGTACTGTAAGCGGTGCGTGCTCACCAAGCGTTGTATCACAAGCTGTGACCGTAAGCGTCGGAAACGCGCCAGCTATCACGACGCAACCTGCCGGACTCACTGTTGAGCAGTCGAAGCCATTTACGCTTCGTGTTGCCACATCGGCATCGTCAGTGACGTACCAGTGGAAGAAGGACGGCACGCCGATCTCTGGTGCGACAACAGCGGAGTATACCGTTGCGGCTGCATCCTTGAGCGACGCTGGAAGCTATGTATGCACAATCGATGGCGGTTGTGGTTCAGTAAACTCCGAGCCAGCCGTTGTCGTTGTGACGCCTACCACAAGCGTCGACGAAGACCGTTCATCCGACGTTGCATGGTTGCGCCTGATTGGTCCAACACCAGCAACGGAACAGGTGGTCGTCGATGTGGTCGGTGGAGGCGAAGACTACACTGTAACGGTTCTCGACCTGCAAGGACGCACGATGATGACACTGGCACTCGGACGCGTTGAGGATGCTCGTCGCATCGCGATCGCTACAGACCAACTCGCCAAGGGCGTGTACCTTGCGCAATTCCGCGCTGGTGATCGTATCGGTCACGTCCGCTTCACGGTAGGGAAGTGATCGTAGCCCCTCGCGGGGGCTGTAACAATTGCATGAACATTACGCCGTCGTTGCGCTCCTACGGGAACCCAGCGACGGCGTTTCCCGTTCTTGGAGCCTTCGCACGAAGTGCCGACTCGCTTAAATCAGGACTAAAATAGTCGTATATTTGTCCCATGAATTCAGACCAATCCATCCTTGACGACGTTGTTGGAAGCGACTATAAGTATGGCTTCACAACGGATATTGAGCAGGAATTGCTGCCGAAGGGCCTCAGTGAGGACGTCGTGCGGTTCATTTCTGCAAAAAAAGAAGAGCCTGAGTGGATGCTCGAATGGCGTCTGAAGGCCTTCCGGCAGTGGCAAACGATGCAGGAGCCTCGCTGGCCGAATGTGTCGTATCCACCGATTGACTTTCAGGACATCATCTATTGGGCGGCTCCGAAGAAGAAAGAGGGCCCGGCTTCGCTCGACGAAGTTGATCCAGAGCTTCTTGCCACATTCGAAAAGCTGGGCATTCCGCTTGAGGAGCAGAAGGTCCTCGCGGGCGTGGCTGTCGACGTCGTGCTCGATAGCGTCAGTGTCAAGACGACCTTCCAGGATAAGCTCAAGGAACTCGGCATCATCTTTTGTCCGATCAGCGAGGCACTGCGCGAGCATCCAGAGTTGGTCCGTCAGTATATCGGAAGTGTCGTACCACCAAGCGACAACTTCTACGCCGCGCTGAATTCCGCTGTGTTTAGCGATGGATCGTTTGTGTACATCCCGAAAGGTGTCCGCTGTCCAATCGAATTGAGTACATACTTCCGCATCAACGCGAAGAACACTGGACAGTTCGAACGTACGCTCATCATCGCAGACGAGAGCAGCTATGTGAGCTACCTCGAAGGTTGCACTGCGCCGCAGCGCGACGAGAATCAGCTGCACGCGGCAGTGGTTGAACTGGTCGCGCACGAGCGTGCTGAGATTAAGTACTCGACCGTACAGAACTGGTTCCCGGGCGACAAGGATGGCAACGGTGGCATCTACAACTTCGTCACGAAGCGCGGTGTATGCGAAGGCGCACATAGCAAGATCTCGTGGACGCAGGTAGAAACTGGCTCCGCGATCACCTGGAAGTATCCGAGTGTTGTGCTCAAGGGCGATTACAGTATCGGTGAGTTTTACTCCGTTGCTGTCACCAACAACATGCAGCAGGCGGATACGGGCACGAAGATGCTCCACGTAGGCAAGCACACGCGCAGCCGTATTGTCTCGAAGGGCATCTCTGCGGGAACATCCCAGAATAGCTATCGTGGACTGGTCAAGGTGCTCAAGGTGGCAGAAGGGGCGCGCAACTTCTCACAATGCGACTCACTGCTGATCGGTGATGCATGTGGTGCGCACACGTTCCCATATCTCGAAATCGCCAACGCAACGGCAACGGTTGAGCATGAAGCAACCACGTCGAAGATTGGGGAAGACATCCTGTTCTATTGCAACCAACGTGGGATCGACACAGAGGCAGCTGTTGCATTGATCGTCAATGGCTATGCCCGTGAAGTTCTCAATCAGCTTCCGATGGAGTTCGCCGTCGAAGCACAAAAACTCCTCGCAATTTCTCTTGAAGGTAGCGTCGGATGACACCAATCCTCAGCATTCAGCAGCTTACAGCAGGCATCGAAGAACGTCAGATTCTCAGGGGCATCGACCTTGTCGTTAACCCCGGAGAAGTACACGCAATCATGGGTCCGAACGGTTCTGGTAAGTCGACGCTCGCGTCGGCACTTGCAGGTCGTGAGGATTACACGGTCACTGGTGGTTCAGTGACGTTCATGGGCAAGGATCTTCTCGACATGTCGCCGGAAGAGCGTGCTCGTGAGGGTATGTTCCTTGCGTTTCAATATCCGATCGAAATCCCAGGCGTTTCGACAGCAAACTTTATTAAGACGGCTGTGGGAGAACTGCGTAAGCATCGCGGACTCGATCCGCTGGAGCCTGCAGCGTTCCTCGCACTGATGCGTGAGAAGATGAAGCTCGTTGAAATGGATTCATCGTTCCTCAATCGCTCATTGAACGAGGGGTTCTCGGGTGGCGAAAAGAAGCGCAACGAGATCTTCCAAATGGCGATGCTTGAGCCAAAACTTGCAGTGCTTGACGAGACCGATTCGGGACTTGATATCGATGCATTGCGCATTGTAGCACAAGGTGTCAATGCACTTCGATCGCCAGATAACGCCACTGTTGTGATCACGCACTACCAACGTTTGCTTGATTACATCGTCCCTGATGTTGTGCACGTGTTGTGGAACGGACGTATTGTTCGCTCAGGCGATAAGTCGCTTGCGCTCGAACTCGAAAAGCGCGGTTACGACTGGATCAAGCAAGAAGCAGCGGTGGAGGCATAAATGGCGCGCGAGGCCTTTCAAAAGCTTGTCCTCCATGCGCACGAGCAAGTTGCACGCCGTGTGAATGGCAGCGCGTCTGCGCCGCTCCACCAGCAACGCATCGCCGCACTCAACGCATTCGTCGAGCAGGGTGTCCCTACAACCCGACATGAAGAGTGGAAGTACACAAACGTGCTGCCATTCATCGGTAGTGAGTTTGCAACAGATGTCGATGCGACGCTCGCGCCATCGTATCGCGACCAGGCCATTGGTACAATCGCATCGGCACTCGAGGGAGGCTGGCGTATCGTGTTTGTGAACGGTCGCCTTGATATGTCGCACTCGAACATTTCTGAGCACGTTGATGGGTTGCGTATTGCGCCATTGACAGATGAAACAATTGCCGAGCATCCGGAACTTGCCAACGTTGGGTGTGCACAAGCTGAACTAGCATCAAATCCATTTGTAGCGGCGAATCTTGCCCTTGCCAACCACGGTGTCATCATCACGGTCGCATCGGGAACGCAGCTTGTTCGGCCGATTCATATCGCGTGCATCACAGACGTCCGCTCATCGCATCGCCTTGCGACGCCGCGCGTGGTGATTAGAGCAGCGACCGGATCGAGCTTCGATGTGATTGAATCACACCATACCTTGGGCGCGATGATCGCGTTGGATGTAACGGTGACGGAGGTCGCTGTGGCTGCCAACGCACACGTCCGGTACCACAAGGTTGTAGATGATACAACCGCATTGCGTCATATCGGAAGCACGAGCGCGGTAGTTGATCGTGATGCAACGTTTACAGCGCATACGGCCTGTCTCGGTGGTGCATTTGTCCGCAATGACGCTTCAGTCGTCTTGCGCGAACCATCAAGCCAAGGATTCCTTTTCGGTGCCTCGGTGCTGAGCAAGCATGAGTATGCAGACAACCACACGACGGTGGATCACAGTGTTCCGCATTGTCATAGTGAAGAGCTGTACAAAGGCATTTACGACGATTCATCCGTCGGCGTGTTCAATGGCAAGATCTACGTTCGACCACAAGCACAGAAGACAACGGCGTATCAGTCGAGTCATGCGATCCTGCTGAGCGAGCGTGCGCAGATGAATTCGAAGCCACAGTTAGAAATCTGGGCTGATGACGTGAAATGCTCGCACGGTGCGACAACCGGTCAGCTCGACGAGGATGCTGTGTTCTACCTTCAGTCTCGTGGCATTGATGCAGTAAAAGCTCGTGCACTGATGACCTACGCATTCGTAGCCGAAGTTATTGAGCGGATCGAACTGCCATCGCTTCGGCAGCATCTTGAAGAGCGCATTGCCGATAAACTTGGTGCGGAGCCGTTTGCTCAGTGAGTAGCGTCGCAACCATCATGGATGCTCAGCGTCACGCGTCGCTTCGCGCAGAGTTCCCGATTCTGTCGCGCATGGTGCATGGTAGCAAGCCACTCGTGTATCTCGATAGCGCAGCAACATCCCAGAAACCCGATGCTGTGCTTGACGCGATGATGAACTTTTACCGTACCTCGAATGCAAACGTGCATCGCGGCGGACATGTCCTCGGAACAGAGGCGACAGAGCGGTACGAGCATGCACGCGCAACCGTTGCTGGGTTCCTGCGTTGCGATGCGTCGGAGGTTGTCTTTACGCGAGGTACAACAGAGAGTCTCAACCTGATTGCGTCCTCGCTTGGGCAACTGCTTGGATCATCACTGGCAAACAAGTCGATTGTCGTATCCGAACTCGAGCATCATGCCAACATCGTTCCCTGGCAACTGCTCTGTGAACGCACGGGAGCCACGCTGCGCGTGATCACGATTGATGATCATGGCGTGTTGTCGCTCGAGCATGCAGAACAGTTGATTGATGAAACAACAGCTATTGTGTCGGTCGTGCACGTTTCAAATACCCTCGGTACAACGCAGCCGGTGCGCGAAGTGTGTGCACATGCTCGCAACGTTGGTGCGTATTCGATTGTTGATGCAGCGCAGTCGGTGGTACACCACGCCATCGATATGCGCGACCTAGGTTGTGATTTTCTCGTTTGGTCCGGACACAAGCTGTACGGGCCCACAGGAATTGGTGTGATGTGCGGTCGTGCGGAGGTGCTCGAGAAGATGCCTCCGTATCAGGGTGGTGGCGCAATGATCGACGATGTGCAGTGGGAGCGTAGCACCTACCAACTGCCTCCATTGCGCTTTGAAGCCGGCACACCCAATATGGAGGGTGCTGTGGGACTCGCGGCGGCGATTACGTGGCTGCAGGGGTTGGATCGTGAGCAGCTCGCTGCCCATGAACATGCTCTTACGAAGCGACTCGAACAGGCCATCGCAGCACATCCATCAGCACGTCTTCTGGCTGGAACGTCTGCATCCCGAACAGGGATCGTGTCCTTTGTTGTCGATGGTGTACACGCGCAGGATATCGGCGTGCTGCTCGACGAACAAGGCGTCGCAATTCGCACGGGACATCACTGCACAATGCCGTTGCTGCGTCGCCTTGGTGCAAGCTCTGCCGCACGCGTATCGGTAGCTGCGTATACATCGGAGGCTGATGTTGTAGCATTCGAACAATCACTTGCGAAAGCACTTCGCATTCTAGCTGCGTAGATGACCATTACCGAGACCATCGCATCACTTCGACAAGATCTTGCTCAGTTTCCCGACTGGGAGGATCGGTATGGTCATATCATCGCGATGGGGAAGAAGCTCGCATCCTACCCTGAAGAGTACCGCAACGATACGTTTCTCGTCAAAGGCTGCCAGTCGCGCGTGTGGCTGCATCCGACGCTTGAGGATGGTGTCATCCGGTTTGATGCCGACAGCGATGCTGTGATTGTCAAGGGGCTTGTTGCTCTCGTGCTTTCGGTCTACAACAACCGGACGCCACAAGAAATCGTCGCATCGAGTGACGATTTGCGAGCTGAGCTTGGACTCGATCAGCACCTCTCACAAAATCGATCAAACGGTCTGGCAAGTATGCTGAAGCAACTTCGTCTTTACGCGCTGGCCTATAGCATGAGGAACGCCACGTCATGAGTGAACAACTCCCATCATTGCGTGATCGCGTCATTGAGGCGATTCACACGATTTACGATCCCGAGATTCCGATTGACATCTATGAGCTTGGTCTCATTTACGAAGTCATCGTTCACGATGGGAATGCGGTAGAAGTTGTCATGACACTGACAACACCAAACTGTCCGTCTGCCCAGTCGCTCCCGAATGAAGTCAAGAACAAGGTGGCAGCAGTCGATGGCGTAACATCGTGCGAGGTTCGGATTACATTCGATCCGCCATGGGATCGTTCGATGATGACCGAAGCCGCACTCTTTTCCATTGGCATGTTTTGAGTTTTATGTCTGTACAGTTTCACACGCTCACCATCGATAAGGTCGTGCACGACACGGCCGATACCGTTGCAATCTCGTTGTCGGTACCCGAGGCGATTGCGCCCCTATTCCACTACAAGGCAGGACAGTACCTCACACTCAAGATCGACATCGATGGTGTGAGCCATCGCCGGAACTACTCGCTCTGCTCGAGTCCGGCGCAGGATGAGCCCCTTACCATCGCCGTGAAGAAGGTCAGCGCTGGCGTCGTCTCGGCATGGCTGAAGGATCACGTACAGCCAGGACTGCAACTCGAGGTGTATCCTCCCATGGGGAACTTCACCAAGGAGCTGCGTCCCGGAAATGCACGTCACTACCTGATGATCGCCGGTGGAAGCGGTATCACGCCGATCCTCTCCATCGTCAAGAGCGTGCTACATGTAGAGCCGCAAAGCATCGTGACCTTGTTCTATGCCAATCGAAATGAGGCCTCGATCATTTTTGATCATACGCTTCAGCAGCTGGCTGCGCAGTATCCAGAGCGGTTTCGGTTGGTTCATGTTCTGGAGGAACCGGCTACGAGTGGACGGACGTTTGTGCTGGGGCAGTTGAGCTCTTCAGTATTTTCGGAGCTTATTCCGGCATGGGTGCCGTCGTTCGACGTCGTCGATGCCTTCGTCTGTGGGCCAGAGCCAATGATGGATCTTGCGATCGCGGAGTTGCGTTCCCGTGGTCTTGCAGACGAGCGTATTCACCGCGAGTATTTCACGTTGTCAACTTCATCTATGAGCCAAGAACAATCGTCGGCATCGAGCAACGAGCTGGTTACACGTCGGGTCCGTATCCGTCTCTATGGACAGGAGCACGAGTTTGACGTTGAGCCAGATGAAACCATTCTATCGGCTGCCCAGCGTGCTAATCTCGACCCGCCGTATGCGTGTCAGATTGGTGCATGTTGCACATGCCGTGCAAAGCTGCTGCAAGGAACGGCCATCATGGATGAGCGCGAAGCGCTTTCTGATGATGAGATCGATGACGGCTATATCCTTACGTGTCAAGCGCACCCAACGTCGGATGGTGTGATTGCTGACTACGACCAATAACACGCAACATTTCTGATGCGAGTCTGCTGATGTTACGACTTTCCAAACGCGTTGAATACGGGCTACTGGCCATGCAGGACATGGTGAGACGTCCGGAGACTGTCGTGTCGGCAAAGGACGTCGCAGAGCGCTATGCTATCTCGCAGGCATTGCTGGCGAAGGTGCTGCAGCAGCTTGTTCGTGCTGGTGTTGTGCGATCATTCGCAGGTGTGCATGGCGGATATGTGTTGGCGCAGGACCCATCTACGGTTTCGATTGAGCAAGTGATCACGGCCATTGAGGGATCGTCTGCAGCACTTGTTGATTGTCAGGACACAGAAGATCATGATTGTTCAGCGCATGAGCACTGCACAATCAAAGCACCACTCGCGATTCTTCAAGAGCGCATCAACGCTACGTTTCGTTCGATGTCGCTGGCAGAGCTCGCGTCACCACGTCATTACGTTCAATTGGAGGTATCATGAGCGTCGCAATTCTCGGGAACGATGTTGTGTCGATTCCCACAGGCGTTATCGGAACAGATGAGAGCGACAACATTTTCATCACCACGAAGGCGGTTGCGGAGGTCAAGAAGATCAAAGCAGCTAACAGCATCGCTGACGACTATGGTTTGCGTCTCGGCGTCAAGGGTGGCGGCTGCTCTGGCATGTCGTACACACTCGGATTTGATGCGGCAGCAAAGGAAAACGATCTGGTGCTCGATGCCGACGGTGTTCGTGTGTTCATCGATGCAAAGAGCATGTTCTACCTCATGGGCATGACGCTTGATTTTAGCGATGGATTGATGGGGAAGGGTTTCACCTTCAACAACCCGAATGCAACCAAGACATGCGGCTGCGGTAGCAGCTTCGGCGTGTAATACCGACGAATCTTCACACTTACCAGCGAGAGAACATTATGGCATACGAATGGAAATTCAACGCTCGTCCGTACAGCGATGACGAGGCAAAGGAATTGTTGAAGGATGTGATTTCACCTGAAACAACAGATTGGCACTACAACACACACCACAAGGGCTACGTCACGTTCTTGAACAAGATTGAGGCTGCTCTGCCGAATGCCGATAAGTCGGCAGCAAACGGTAACTGGAGCGACTTCGGAGAACTCAAGCGCCGTCAGACATGGAACCACGGTGGTACTGTTCTGCACGACGTATACTGGGATGTTCTTGGTGGTGATGGCGACCCATCGAAGGGTCCTGAAGTGCTTGCAGCAATCGAGCGCGAGTTCGGTTCGTTCGACGCATGGAAGGCAGACTTCAAGGCAACGGCAACGGCTGCGAAGCTTTCTGGTTGGGGTGTGTTGTGTCTTGACACATTGTACTCAGGTCGCCTCCTCAATGTTCTTGTTGACGAGCACCACTATGGTGCTATCTGGGGTGGTATTCCACTTGTGTCCTGTGACGTGTTTGAGCACGCATACTACCATAAGGATGGACCAGGTCGTGCAAAGTACATTGATGCATTCTTGAACAACCTGCATTGGGGTCGCATTAACGACCGCTACAAGAAGTTCGCAAAGTGACCATTGGATTGTTCCCATTGAATCTCGTGGTGTTCCCACACACCCGGATTCCATTGCACATTTTCGAGCCTCGCTATAAGGCACTCATGCACGAGTGCCTTGAGCGGGGCTTGAACTTTGGTATCAACCTCATTGAAGACGGACACATGCATCCTGTTGGATGTTCTGTTCGCATTGTCGACGTGACGCAGCGCTATCCTGATGGACGCATCGACGTCATCGTCGAAGGTGTTGAACGCTTCCGTCTGCTCGAGTTGAAAAACAATGAGCATCCGTTCGCTGTCGGCGAGGTTGAAATCCTGCATGATGAAGAACAACCAGCCGATCCAGCTTTGCTGCGGTCGGTTCTTGAATCGTACAACACAATCGTTGCGCTCGTCTACGGTCAGTCTGGGCCGACCATCGCACATGGAGAGCTCGGACCACGTCCGTCCTTCGAGATGGCACCGAAAAGTGGACTCTCTCTCGAGCAAAAACAGGAACTTCTCGAAGCTCCGTCAGAGCAAGCGCGTCTTGAGCTCCTTCACGAGCACCTACAAGAACTCCTTCCGATGATCAAGCGTGCTGAAGCAGTACAGCGAGTCGTTCAGAGTGATGGGTATATGCGAGCAATATCATGAGTGCAGGCAGAACACAACGTACGACCTATAAGATTGTCGATAGAATTCTGTCGCTCTCGTATGAGCGCCATATCGACTTGCTCTCTGCACTTGTGCGCGATATCGTCGACAATGATCGCTTCGTGATGAATGGCGGACGTGTGTGGGAGTATGATGAAGCGACAGCATCGTACATCCTACGCTACAAGTATGGCGAAGGTAGTGCGCTCACAATCGGAACAACGCGCGATGTGCGTGAAGCAGACTCCCCATTCGCACAGCTCGCAACGCTCAACACGTATACCGAAGTGGAGTCCGAAGCCGATGCAGTGCGCGAGTACGCGCTTACCGGAGTCGGTGATGTGCTGACGGTTGATGGACTCAGTGTCTACCGCTATGCGCTCGCATTTACGGCGCATGCTATTACCGAGGATCTCAAAGAAACCTTGATGGTTGCCGGCGCCGCTGCAACAACAGCGCTTCGCAACATGCAGGCAGCTCAACGCGAGCGTCGCATGCAGAAGGATCTCGACCAAGCATGGCAGATCCAGCAGGGACTCGTTCCCGATCACTCACGACGCTTTCGTGATTTCGATCTCTACGGACTGTCGCTTCCCGAGAGTGTTGTAGGTGGTGACTACTTCGACTACCTCACAACGTCAGATCACGACCGACTCGGCGTTGTGATAAGCGACGCTGCAAGTAAGGGGCTTCCTGCGGCTGTTCAAGCACTGTTTGTGAGTGGCGCCATGCGCATGGCCGTGAGCTTCGAGACGAAGATGTCGTCGCTTATTTCACGTTTGAACACGCTCATGTACGATACCTTTCCGCACGAGCGGTTCGTGTCGTTGTTCTATTGCGAGTTCACGCACTCCGAGAACGGACTCGTGCTGTATGCGAATGCAGGACACTGTCCGCCCCTTCATTACCGTGCGGCAACAGGAACCTTCGATGAACTTCATCCTACCGGCGGCATTCTGGGCATTATCGCTGAACAGCAATTCCGTGTTGAGAACATCAACATGGCGCACGGCGATATCCTCGTGATGTTTACCGATGGGATCACTGAAGCACAGGATCGCACAGGCACGCTCTACGGCGAGGATCGCTTGTGTGATGTGATTCGTTGCAACGCCACGAGTACATCGCAGCAGATTGCAGTCGCGATCGTTGACGATGTGCAGAAGTACTCTGTGGGCGCGCCGTACTCCGACGACAAAACGCTGATCGTGATCAAGCGCGATTAATCCGATTCATCGCGATCTCCGGTCCCTGCCGGATGCATGCTTCAAGTCCGGTAACGGCCGATCGAATCATCAGTTCTACCGCATCTCGCTCCTCCTCAGGGAAGGGGGCCAGCACATACTCGACCAATTCACCCGGTCCAAACTTGCGATCGATGCCACAGCGCATCCGCCAGAATTCGGTCGTGCGCAGTTCCTCGATCATCGAGGCGATGCCATTGTGTCCGCCGTCGCTCCCTCCACGCTTGAGGTGGATGCGACCCGTAGGGAAGTTGTATTCGTCGGTGATTGCAATGATGCGCGACGCGGGTACCGAGAGCTCGTTCGAAAAATGCGAGGCTGCCTTGCCCGATAAGTTCATGTAGGTCAACGGCTTAACAACCATAACGCGCGTTGCTGAAAGTGTAAGCTCACACGTATCGGCAAGCTTCCCATGCCTCCATGTCCCTTTCTGCGCTGCAACCAATCCATCAACGACCATGAACCCGATGTTGTGTCGCGTTGCCGCGTACTCCGAGCCCGGGTTGCCAAGACCTACGATGATGTACCCCGCACGTGCCACGTACTATGTCCTGTCGATGGTGTAATTCCACAAAAGTACGTAACCGCAACTCATTGATATGCAACGAGAAAGACGAAGCCAGGAATCCGAATATGGCGACGTGCGACGTATTTTGGCCGTTGGCGCTCTCTACATTTTTGTGACAAAAACCGACCGAAATGTGGCGCTATATGACAAGAAATCTGGGGAACCGTGATTCGCGCTGACACTTCGATCTGTCTGTTGCTTCGTTGCTGTGTTGTTGCACTCCTATTGCTTCTGGGAGTGGGGGAGATGTCTGCGCAATCGAGGAATGTTGGTATTGGCACAGCGACGCCCGATCCATCTGCATTGCTCGACCTGTCGAGCACGCAGAAGGGTCTGCTTGCCCCACGCATGACCACCTCGCAGCGAGATGCGATTGCGCTGCCTGCTGCATCATTGCTGATCTATAACACAACGGTGAGTGCGTATCAGTACAACATCGGAACACCAACGGCACCGGTGTGGGTAACGCTCATGTGGACGCAAGCGCCGGGTGGAAATGCTGACAAGCTGTATTGGTCGCTCACGGGCAACGACTCACTTCAGGCAACGTCCTACATGGGCTCGCGTGATAGCTCAACGGTGCGCTTTGGAACGAATGGCATCGTGCGCATGACGATTGCACCGACTACCGGACTCATAGCAATGCAGTCGCTCTCGGGAGTTCCACAGCGTCCTGCATTAGCAACAAACGACGGCATTGTAATGGCCGATGCAACGGGCGGATTGTCGAAGCGGGATGCATCGGATCTGCTTGCAAAGCTTGGCATTGCATCAGGCCGCTACACAAATACCACGACCGATCCGCAGTTCAGTGTCGTGGTTGCGCTCCCTGCTGGGTTTACGTTGTCGCAGGATGCCTCGATCACGATAACACCCGAGGCGTCCATCAGCGTGTCTGTCACGCCGGTGATTGTGTCGGGATCCCGAACGCCAACGTCCTTTACCGTCAATTTCCCCGGCGGGCTCAACCCGAATGAATCATTGAATTGGCTTGTGAAGAATCCATGATGAACAATCTCTCTTTCCCTCATTTCATTTGGAGTGGTACAATGAACACTCGTATCCTCGTTTCGCTGACTACACTCGTAGTCATCCTTGCTTGTGCTGTTGATGCGCAAGCGCAGCTTCCCGTTCGTACGCGACAGTTGCAATTGCTTGGTTCAACAAGTGGAACCATGACACAGCTTGCAACGGCCACGACGACATCATACTCTGTGACATGGCCAGGTGCAAATGCGACATGGCCAGCACCTGCAGGCACAACACAGTATTTCCTGCGCACCAATGCTGGCACAGCAGGGAACTCCGACCTTTCGTGGTATGCTGTCAATGGTGAACTTGTCGATAACGGTGGTACAACACCGGCCGACAACTACGTTGCGTACTGGAACGATGCCAACACACTTACCGGTGAGATTGGATTCCAGTGGGATGATGCGACGAATACGCTCACGATGGGACAGTCTGGTGAAACAGCTGAAGTCGTTTTCACAAACGGTACGCAGACGCTGACGATCGCGCCAGAGGCGATTGCAGCAAATCACACGTACACGATCTCTGCAATCACTGGTGGCGGAACATTCTTCCTCCCAGCGTCAACGAATGAGCCAACAGCAGCCGGACAGCTTTTGGTTTCGAACGCCGCTGGTGGTTCGGCAACATGGACAGCGAACCCGCTCGCAGGGTTTGAGCGTGGCGTTGTCGATCCAACGGATGCTGGTTTCACAGCGACAATCACACTCACGGCTACGCCAGATGCGAACGATGTGATCGTGATTACATCGTACGACATCAGCGGTTCGCCAAGCGGCAACATTATCTCTGTGACAGGCTTTACTGGTACAACGTATACGGTGACATCATCGGGTCCGTTCCTTG
>VFQT010001610.1_pt1 | contig 26486 bp, 18 predicted proteins | sample 3512381 | NCBI WGS metagenome assembly VFQT01 (sample SAMN10412376, study PRJNA504923) | tailings metagenome | isolation source: Relicate 2 Philex TSF3 active mining site | place: Philippines: Tuba, Benguet | collected 2017-08-29
TTTAGCAGACGGTAGAGCGCACCATGTGATGTTTGTTAAAATCCCTTACACTTACTGGAAAGACTATCCAAAGGTCTCTGGATTCGTGAGATTGCGCTATGTGATGGATTAAATCTATTGTTTGTTTAAACGGATCAATATCGGAAAAATGAAAAAAACAATACTGCTGTTAGTGCTTTTGGCCTCCTTGGCAACAGCGAATGCAAAATGCGTATGGAAATCAGTTTCAATAGAACAAATGAGTAGTGGAAACTTCTTTCTTTGGAGAATAACCGGAGATGCGTTCAAGGATACTTGTGTTAAGTACGACTTTGACGTTATTGACCTGTCAACAAATAAAGTTCTGACCAATTTAAACAAGAGTCAAACACTTTTTCCAAGAATTTACCTTCCACATAAAGGGAAATATCAATTCAATCTAAAATTAACAAACACTTGTACTGGTTGTGATACAATCATTTACGACTATGTTGATTACCATTACTTTAATCACTGTGTTCTCAACTACAAAATGTTATCAACTTACGACTCTAGTTGTATTGATAGCATAGCTGGTGAAATGACCAAGGGTACACTTGAACCTCCTAGTTTTTGTTGGGTGTACAGGACCATGTTATTGCATAGTGGTAATTTAGACAGATTTACAGACAGCCAATGGTCTAATGACCCTAATATATTTGATAACGGTTTGAGCTGGAGTTCTAAAGATATTGTTTACGAAAAGCGAGACACTTTAGATGCTGGTAGACAAATAAATTATAAATTCAGAAAACCGGGTAGATACCTGATGGTGTTAACATGGGACCATTACTGTCATGGCATTGATACTAATATTTTAATACGATTTACTATCGACCCTTGTGTAACACTTACCACATCCGAAGTCAAAAAACCAGAACCTAAACTCATTGGAATTTATGACATGCTAGGAAGGCCTGTCAAACATGTTCGAAAAGAAGAAATTATGATTCTCTTGTATGACGATGGATCTACAAAGAAAATATTCCAAGAGTAATAGACCCAACTGGACATACATGATAACAATGTTTTAAACGTTTATTTATCAGATGTCAAAATTCACCCCTAACGCCATTTGTCTGCTCACTGTTTTGCTGTTTGTATTATCAACTGCTGGACAGTTGTCACCAAAAAAAGTCCACCAATTCCCTTCACCAATGTATGGCAAATTATAAGTATGGGATAGTGAACTTGCCAAGGCAAAAAAAGAAAACAAATGAACATACTAAAACGCTTCGCCCTCAGTTTCATTCTGGCATGCACTGCAATTTCAACCCATGCACAAACCAACAAATGGCACATGGGATTTGAAGCGGGCCCCACCATCACATCCATCTACAGCCAAAACGTTGACTTCCTCTTCACCCCTAGCCTGGGATATTGCGCCGGGGTATCCGCCCAGTACAATGCAGACCGATGGATATCGGTTAGAATGCAGATAAACTACGAACGCAAAGGCGGTTTTCGCGGGGCTTTCCCCATCACCGATGTCAATGGCGTAACCATTGGATCAATGAATGTGCAAGTCGCCAACAACTACATTACGGCGCCGTTGATGCTGCGGGCACAGTTTGGCAAAACTGCCAAGTTTTACCTTGACGCAGGGGCTTACGGAGGATACTTGACACGTGCCACGTCTACCGAGCGACAGTCGACCAACGAAGGCATCACATTCATGATGACAGACATCACGCAGTTTAGAGACTTTTTCGATCATGGATTGTGCGGTGGCCTTGGCGTTGAAGCACCCCTTGGCAATAATACCCAGGTAACCTTCGGCATGAGATATAACCACGGACAGGCCAATATCCAAGGAGATACCAAATCCGTTCCGCTGTTCAATCGCTCCCTCAATTTCGTATTCGGCATTTCCCAAGGTTTTTGATATAACACCCTCCGCCAAAGTCGGAAAAAGCCCACTGCACGCGCAACCAATCTTGAAAATCGCGTCGTTTTAACATATGGCTTACTTTTGTTTGGTGAAACACCGCTTGCAACACTGGTTCTTGGCAATTCTTCTGCTGCTTTCATCGGCCGCGCAAGCCCAGCGGTTCCAAATCGAACATGAAGATTATTCTGATTCCGTCATCTGGTACGTGCGCAATACCGGTCCGCGTTGGGTAAAACCCACCTCCATGACCATCAACTGGTTTCATACCAAACCCGATCTCTATGTGTGGGATGCCAATCCCGGTCCCGCATCGTACAGAAACCGCATCACAGAAATCAACAAAAACGGCAACCTCACCTTCAAATACAAATCCACCCAAGGCGTGGGCATCTCCGATACCCTCTACCCCGGACAACGCATCCCCGTTTTCTATTCGGTGAATTATAACACCACCAAAACGGATACCATCATGCCCGCCAACGGCATCCTCTTCTATCACGATTCCCTTGTGCGCGATGGAGAAGAAAGCGTCCTGCCCAAAGGCGCCTCCTGCAGCTACGAACGCATCTACCTGAAAAGCTATGCCAAAACCAGCAACGTGCACTACCGCTCCCCCGTTTGGTTCAGCATCGCCCAGGATGTTTGTCAGAAGTATGCATTCGCTCCCGACCTCTTTATCCTGGTGGTGTTCGACCAAAAAACATTCAAACCCACCTCCGCTGGCGTCATCCCCAAATGTCCATCCGGTCGCTATGGCACCGCGTTTGGCTACCCCAAAGACTCCATCATATACTACAGCTTCACCCTCAACGATGGACCCCACATCGATTCCATCATCAATGGCATCACCGATGGTGATTATGTTGCCCTGGTGAGCTACCCCACCTTCAGTCAATACAGCATCTCAAAAATGAAGTCTCGGTTTGCCCCCATTGGACTAAACACAGACTCGCTCATCGTAGGCCCATTTGGTCTGCCCGACGTGCAAATGGTATTCTGGGGTCGCAAAGGATTGGCCAGTAACAAAGGTCGCCTCAACACGGCTGGACGCTTTTTCAAGCCGCCTGGGGGCTCGATTGTGAGTCTCGGTGCCGACCATGTGATGATCACCAACCAAGTCACAGATCAACTCGCTGCATGGCCACCCTGTTTCGATGTACTCGCAGTAGTGCATCAGCCCTACATCCCCGCACCCATAAAAATTGGCACAAAACCGCTGTCGCCACCCCTGGCCGTCCTCGCCTACCCCAATCCAGCCCAATCCCAAATTTCCTTGGAAACCCCAACACCCGTGCGCTGGCATTTTACCGATGCGATGGGTAGACCCGTACACACCCACCCAATCCAAGCCGAAGCCAGTACGCAAAATCAAATCGCGGTGGATCAGTGGTCGGCCGGACTTTATTTCGGCTGGGGAGAAAGCACGGCCCCGGGATCAACCGCCCGCTACCGCACCCAATTCTTGAAAATTCCTTAAAACTTGGTTCGCTGCATGTCGCGCTGAATGTCCTTCTCTTTCAGGTCATCACGCTTATCAAACGTCTTCTTACCCTGTCCCAATCCAATTTCCAACTTCAGCACGCCCCGCTCGTTTTCATACAGTTTGATCGGAAACAAGGCATATCCTTTGGTTTTGATTTTGCCTTCGATCTTTTTGATTTCCTGCTTGTTGAGGAGGAGTTTTCGCTGTCGCATGGGTTCGTGCACATTGTAACTCACCTGCTTGAATTCGGAAATGTGTAGGTTTAGGACAAAGACTTCGCCATCATCAACCACACAATACGCATCGCCCATGTTGACATTCCCGTTGCGAATGGATTTGACTTCACCGCCGAGGAGCGACAGACCCGCTTCGTAACGCTGTTCGATATGGAAGTTAAAACCGGCTTTGCGGTTGAGAATTTCCACGCGTTTTTTGTTGTCTTTCGCTGCCATGACAGAAATGCAAAGGTAGCGATTTTTTGGGGGCTCAGGCCCGAATTTGATCGATGAGTCGGTCGAGTTTCTCGCGCTTGAGGATCTTTTGTCCTTGCGTACCCTCGGCCACCAACCGGTCCGACACCATCACCACAAAGGAGCAGTTCACCGTATTTCCATGGAGTTCGGTCAGCATGGCACGAATTTCCACGACATCGCCCAACAGTGCGGGGGATTTGTGGGTGATGTTCAAAAACGTCCCGATGCCCTCTTCATCGTCGTCTTTCATGTCGAGCACAAACTGCCTGCAAGCCCATTCCACATCCCTGCCCAGTGAAAATGTGGCATAAAACGGATGTACATTGCCCGTTTCAAACGTGGCCAAGTCGGCCTCGGTCACGGTTTTGGTAATTTTCCGGATATCGCCAATGGCGCAGACGGATTTCATGGTTATTCTTGGACTTCCGACAGCAATTCATCCACCGTTATTTCCATGTGGGAAGCGTCGTAGGTGGCATCGCCCTGCTTGAGAATGATGACTTGGGGCGATTCGTGATGCACGTGATAACGCTCAGCGATGGCTGCCGAAACATCGCGGTGCGCTATGAGGTCTAGGTAATAGAAATCGGCCTGTTGGTAAAAATCGGGGTTGAGTCTCATCAAGCGATTCAGGGCCATGGTACTGATGGAGCACCGGGTGCTGTGTTTGAACAAAACCTGGGGTTTTTGAAACGACTGCTCGGTGATGGCATCGAGCTGTGTCAGGTGTTCCAGTGGTTTCCAATTTGGACTCATAGACAACAATGCTGTTCGCTGATGAACAAAATGCGTGGCGAATTAGCGACGCATGGTGGTTTTCTGTCCTACTTCTGGACAACGATCTTGTTTACGGGTTCCACAACTGGTAAAAACGGCTGCCAACAATACGGCAATTGCGATTAGATTTGCTACTTTCTTCATGTTAGATTCTGAGTACAAAATAAATCCTTTTCCGGCCAACTTTGTGCAGTGGGTGGACGAAGTGTATAAGAATCGCGACAATTTATCCTTCATTTCCAACAAAAAGCGCATTGAATGGGGTGAATGGGCCCATTTCCTATCCCAGTTGCATGCCATCACGGGCAAAATCGCAAAGAAACTACCCCATCATGCCGAGGCGGGTGGCGTGTGCGATTCCCGGGCCTTGGAGCAAAGCACTTCGGAGTCGGTGGCCCAGTGGAAGGCTCAGACATTTGCGGCCCCACGATTGCTGTCGCTCACCGGCGGTTTGGGGGTTGATGATTGGGCTTGGTCGATGCGGGGGTCCACCGTGGTGAGCTTAGATCCCAACGCCCATCTCAACGATTGGGTGCGATACAATGCCATCCGATTGTGTATTAAGGTAGACCGCAGGACACAAACGGCGGAGGACTATTTACTGGATTTGGCGAAGGACCACCCTGAAATTACGCAGTTGGGGCCTGGGCATTTCGACATGGTGTATGTGGATCCAGACCGCAGGCCGCAGGGACAGCGTACGGCCATGGATGTTTCAGAATATTTGCCCAATGTGTTTGATTTGGTTACAGCCTACCCTGGGTTGGCAAAATCCTGGTTGGTGAAGGTCAGTCCGATGGTAGACCCCACTTGGCTGCAGCGACAGTTCCGCTGCAGGGCCGATATTTATGCGGTGGGATTGAATGGGGAAACGAAAGAATTATTGGCCCATGTGCATCCCTGCGAGTCGGCCATTGAGGGCGGTTGGGATGCGTTTTGTTTGGTGCAGCGCACCAACGAAGATGGGGGAAGTTCGGTGAAAGCCCATCAATTTAGCGCTTGGGTAGAATCTCGAAAATTGGAACCGCAGCCGGAGGCTTTGTATATTTTTGAACCGGCGTCGCCGCTGTTTGCCGCCCACCTCCACACCCAAATCCCTCAGCGCCTGAATCTCCTTGCCGCCACGCCCAACCACAACTTCTTCGTGGCGCAAGCGCCTGAGGCTGCGGCCTTCGGCCGCAGCCTCAAAGTTCAGCATTCGTTTTCGGGGAGTCTGCGCGACATACAACGCAAGTTGAAAGAAATACTCCCACCCGCAAAAAACAAAAAATCCCTACCCCAACTCAACGTCACGGCCCGCAATTGCGGTATGACAACCGATGCGGTGAAAAAAGTACTGCAGGTGAGCGACGGTGGATCTCAGTATTTGTTTATTGCCAAGAACCACCAGGAATTCATCGCTTGGCTAGGAGAAATCGTACGGTAAAATACTGGGATTACTGAAATTACGAAAATTAGAGGAATTACGGGAGGTTTTGGAATTACTTGCTGTTTACGCGAGAGGTATACTCTTCCAAGGCCGCCAACATGCTGGGGATCCCAGGCGCTGGGGCTGCAATGTCCAAAATCAGATTGTGTTCAGCGATGGCCTGCTGTGTGCTGCTACCAAATCCCGCGATGCGCGTATTGTTTTGCACGAAATCAGGGAAGTTATCGTACAAACTCTTGATATCCGCCGGCGAAAAGAACACCAAAATGTCGTAAAACACATCGGCCAAATCACTCAAATCACTGCTCACCGTGTTGTAGATGATGCACTCCGAAAAATCATAACCCAACTTGGCAAAATAATCTGGAATGCTGGGCTTGCGGATATCCGAACAAGGGAACAAGAACTTCTCCCCGCTGTGGTTTTTGTTAAACAACGTAAGAAAATCCGCCTCGGTGCCTTTTCCAAAAAACATTTTGCGTTTGCGGGGCACGATGTATTTCTGTACGTAATTGGAAACGCCTTCGTTGATGGAGAAATACTTGGTATCGGCGGGCATCTCAATCTTCATTTCATTGGCCAACGAGAAGAAATAATCTACGGCGTTGCGCGAATTGAAAATGATGGCCGTGTAGTCCAAAAAGTTGATTTTCTGCTTGCGAATATCCCTCGGCGCCATGGGCTCGATGTGGATGAACGAACGAAAATCCATCTTCAACTTGTACTTTTTCACAAAGTCTTCGTAGACGTTCTTTCCCGCCTCCGGTGGGGGCTGGGTAATCAAAATACTTTTTACTTTGAGTTCGCGTTCTGGTGAAGACATGTTACTTATGATCTAGTGAGTATGGTAAACAAAACCGAGTAAGGCAGTATTTCCAAGGTGCAAAAATACAAAAATGCGAGAAAAGTCAACTGCCTATCTTGGAATAAACCCACAAAGGCATAAATACTGCGTATCACCACCCACAATACCAACAAGAATGATATCCAATGAGATAGATCCACTCCAGGGTATTTGTAACTGTTGTAGTAGATCACCAAAAAAACAGGAAAGCAAACCAATGACAACACAAAATTGATGTTGTATTGACGTTGTAACTGCCGTTGTATCAAACCCTCGATGTGCACGCTGTTGGCAAATAGGTATTGAATGGTCTGTTGAATCATCACGGCCAGCAGCACGCCGAGATACAGAAACAGAAAGACGAAAAAGTTATTCAACTGCAAGTAGCCATTCAAAATCAAATTGAGCAATATACCGGCCGAAAACACCGCCTGTGAAAACACAAACACCACCCCGGAGCCGCCTCCAAACTGGGTAATGGTTCGGTCGTTCATCAATTCATTGTAGTAATACGCATTAAACAAACCCCGAATGCGCAGCTCAAATTGCTTGAAGAATACCGCGCGGTAATAGATAAAGACCAGCAGCAAGCACATCCCCAAACCAAAAAACCAGAACTTACCCTGTCCTCTGCGGAAATAAATGGGATTCCCATAAGGATCAAACGGGTCGCGATAGTTGTAGCGAATGGTGGTACCATGCTTCACCTTTCCGAGGTTGTCGATGGTGGAATCCAACTGTCCGCGTTTCAAAGAATCCGCAAAATGCACCGCTTTGGTAAACCGCAGCACCGCCCAAGTATCGGGAGGCGTTGCCAGACTGTCTTTGGAAAACACAATCCCGTTGATGGGGTATTTCAATCGCTCCAAGTAGGCTTTCTGGGCTGCTTTTCGGGCTTTTTCCCGCGCTTCAACATCCATTTCTGTGGGCTGGGCAAACAAACCCAAACCTAAGGTCAACAGACACAACACCACCACAAAGCGTTTGAAAAAAAAGGCGGTATTGCGTGCCAACAGCATGGGGCAAAAATACAGCAAATAACGGACCTTTGCGTTGTGCTGGGCTTGTATATCCATATCCCCTTTTGTAGGCAGGCTTGTCATTACTGTAATTTCCATTTCAGCACCCAGTTGAAACACAGCGATGCGATGGCCACGGCGATTGCGCGTGAAATCGACAACGTGCAACAAATCCACCCTACCCTGTTTGCGGATGGCATTGAGCGCTTACCCATTCACACCCTCTATTTTGGCGGAGGCAGTCCATCTGTGCTCCACCCCCAAGAACTTCAACGCATTTTTGAGGCGATTCGTCGCAATTTCGACACCCGATATCTATCTGAAACCACGCTGGAAGCCAACCCCGAGGATTTGTCGGACCGAAACCTCCAACTATGGAAATCGTTAGGAATCAATCGCTTGAGCATTGGCATACAGAGTTTAGACGATGGGGAATTGCAGTGGATGAACCGAGCCCACAGCAGCGAGCAATCGCGAGCGGCTGTGGCGAGGGCGGCCGCCCAGGGCTTTCACGATGTGAGCATCGACCTCATCTATGGCTCTGAGAAAAAAAGTCTCGCCCAGTGGAAAGAGGAACTCGCCTGGGCGGCGCAATGCGGGGCCACCCACCTGAGTTGCTATGCCCTGACCGTGGAGGAAAAAACAACGTTCGGACATCAAGCGAAAAAGGGGTTGATGGTGGCCCCGCCCGACGAACATGCCGAGGACCAATTTTCATACCTGACGGAATGGGCCCGTGCCCACGGATGGGAACATTATGAAATCAGCAATTTGTGTTTGCCCGGACATCGCGCCCAACACAACAGCCACTACTGGCAAGGACATCCATACATCGGCATCGGTCCAAGCGCCCACTCGTTCAATGGAAAAACGAGGCAGTGGAACATCGCCCAGAACCATTTGTACATAGAAAAAATATCGGCCGGAGAACCCGCTTTTGAGGCTGAAATTTTGAGTCCTGCCGACCAAACCAACGAGTTGTTACTCACAGGACTGCGACTGACTGAGGGTGTATCTATTCAAGCGCTGGAAGATCGCTGGCCCGGCTACTTTGCGCAAAAACAGACAGACATCCAACGCCTGGTAAAAAAGGGCTGGCTGCTGTCGCCGTTGGATCGATTGATCGTCCCCGAAACCGCCCGTTTCCTCTGCGATGCCATCACCGTTGAACTGATGGTAGATTGAGAACAAACATCATGGCAATGCTAAAATTGACGCTTGTCATGGTTTCAGCTTGGTTTCTGTTGTAATTTTGTATAAAATTACGGTCATGAATCGCAAGACAAACAACAATATTTTGGTCCCCACCGATTTTTCGGATGTGGCAGACAACGCCCTCACCCACGCCATCACAGTAGCCAAGGCCTATGGCAATGAAATCACGTTATTGTACATCTTGGAAGATGGTATGTTGGGCGGTTTGTTTTCAGGTGGACAGTCCGATGTGATGCGCGACGCCATCAAAGCGAAATTGGAAGCCAAAGCGAAAGAAATCTCCGACAACAGCGGGGTTAAAACCCATGCCCGCGTGGAAAGTGGAAAGGTATACAAAACCGTATCCAAAATTGCCAACGAAGAACAGTTTGATTCCATCATCATGGGAAGCAACGGCGCCAGCGGATTGGAGCAAATCGTAGGTTCTAATGCCTCTCGCACCATTCAATATGCCGAAGTGCCCGTGGTTGTGGTAAAACAAAACACCGCCAAAGCGCATGGATACAAGAAAATTGTATTACCCATCGACTTAACCATCGAAAGCCGTCAGAAAGTAGAATGGGCCATTCATTTGGGTAAAAAATTCAATTCTGAGGTTCATGTGGTATACACAAAATCATCCGACGAATATCTGCAACGCAAAATCGAGTTGAACATCAACTTGGTGAACCACCAGTTGAAGGACAGCGGCTTGGAGCACCGCGTGTTTGCGATGGAAGATGGCTTGCTCGACAATTTCGCCAATGAAATCATGAACTACGCCAACACGGTGAGCGGGGATTTGATTTTGGTGATGACCCATACAGAAAAAGGGATTTCTGAAATGATCATCGGTACCCTCACACAACAATTGGTGAACCGCAGTCAAAACATCCCTGTGATGTGCATTCACCCGCACGAAACTGGATTTACCTACGATTATTAATTTGGGTTTGGGAAAATCTGTGTAACACCCAAATCCCCCCCTACAGAAAAAGGGCCCCGTGGGGCCCTTTTTCGTTCAATATCGGGTTCAAATTAAAAATCGAAAATCACACCAATCGACGGTTGTAAGAAACCCGTAGAATTCACCAAATAATCGGCCTTGTAGGATGGAACGGTGGCGGTGGGATCCGTAATCAAATTGCCAGCCGCATCTTGGGCTGCAATCAACGTTGGCGCACCCAAGTATTCCTTGTTTAGGAAATTCTGAATGTCCATGTACAGGTTCAACGATGATTTTTTGAAATACCATACTTTATCAACCCGCACATCCAACTGCGAAAATGTACCCAATCGCAACGTATTCAACTTGCTGTAATCGTTCAACGCCACGCCTGTCACATCCCAGTTGGCCTTTACCAAACTGCGCTGCACATCGAATGGAGAATAAGGCCTGCCTGTGGCCAATCTAAATTTCGCCCCAACTTCCCAATTCCGCTTCATCTTCATCCCTCCTACCAAACTCACAGTATGACGACTGTCCCAAGCGCTCTTCACCGCATTGCCATTTTTATCGCTAAACTCACTCCAGCTGAGTGTGTAAGCCAAAATGCCATACAAGCCGGAGCGACTCCGTCTTTGGAGCAAAAATTCCATTCCATAGGCACGACCATCGCAAACAGAGCTCACCGGCTCATTGCCCACAACCGCGAAATCCGTACCCAGGTTACCCAAACAAATGCTATCATTCAACGCCAAGGGGTAATTGGCGTATTGTTTATAAAACCCTTCCAGGGTAATGCGGGTGACTTTCACTTTGTTGTACTGCAATCCGGCGGCCACCATGCGATTGCGGATGTATTTCACCCGTTCTTGGTTATCCAGCACGCCCGCGGCATTTCTGTAGCCCAAAATGGTATAGGATGGCAACTGGGTGAACTGTCCTACGTTGGCATTAAAAAACAACCCATCAACGGCGGTGGGAAGACTTGCGCTTACCGAAAGTGTGGGTTGATTGAGCGGATTGCGCATCACTGTGTTGTAGCCATTGCCATCCAAACGACCCGCAAAGCTCAGGGTACCGTTGCCCATTACGTTGCGATAGGCGCGGGCAAAACCACTGTATTTCACCAAGTTCAATTGGCTTTCAAAAGCGATATTGCGCACAGTGCCAGGCGTTCCCGGTGCTCCAGGAACCAATACTTTGGCTTTGTTGTCTACGCCAAATTGCACATACTCCAAACCAGCGCCGGCCAAAAATTTCCAGCGCTTGATAGAACGAGAATTCTCAATGCGTAACTTGTTTTCCTCCTCGATGCTCTTGTAGGTGAAAATTCGGTTGTCTTCCGTACTTTCATCATTGTTACGATACTTATAGGAGGTGTTATTGAGCATGTTGCGGCTCAAAAAATATTGGGTTTTAGACTGGGTGCCGTAATGCGTGTACACCGTTCCAAACGTATAGTTCCACTGTCTGTAAACGGGCAAATACCCCAAAATGTATTTGTTGCTCTTCAATTGTACACTGTCTGTGATATTGTCATTGACTTTCAAATTCAATCGAAAGAAATCAACCGCGCCCACCATCAAAAAGGAGATATCGTCTTTGTCGTTCAACTTGACTTTCACTTTGGCTTGATAATCGATAAAATTGGGCAAAAACGGCAACCCCAAAACCGAGAACAATCCCTGCAAATAACTTTGTCGGGCCGAAAAAATATACGTCGTTTTCTTACCGATCGGACCGTCTGCCGTAAAACCCACATCGCTGCTTCCCAACGTAAAGCGGTATTTGGCTTTGTTGCTGTTGCCATCCATCTGACGGAAATCGAGCACGCTGCTCAAGCCGTTGGCATAATTCACCGGGAACGCCCCGGTGTAGAAGTTTACCTCTTTGATAAAATTCACGTTGAGCAAGCCCACAGGTCCGCCAGTACTCCCTTGGGTTTGAAAGTGATTGATAATGGGAATTTCCACGCCGTCGAGGTAAAATTTGTTTTCGGAAGGCGCACCGCCGCGAATAACCACGTCGTTCCGAAAGCCAGGAATGCTAATAACCCCGGGCAAACTTTGAATAATTTTGGAGATATCTCGGTTCCCGCCGGGATTTCGTTCTATTTCGCGAATGCTCAGTTTTTGTGACGATACAGGACTTTCCGCCTCCCGTTTTTGAATGTTATTTTTACGAATGGTCACCTCTCCCACGCCACTGGCCAACGATTGCATCTCCAAGTTTACGAAAGGCGATTTGTCATATGTAAAAAGCATCTCCGCTGAGGATTCGGTTTCGTATCCATCGAGGCTTACTGAAACCGTGTGATATCCAGGCTCCACGTTGCTGATGGTAAAGGTTCCTTCAGAGGATGTAATTGCGGTAGATTCTTGTTTGTCGACCTGCACTTTCGCACCAGACAAGGGTTTGCGACTCACCACATCAACCACCTTTCCTTGAATTATCACTTGGGCAGAGGCCCATGAAGTTAGTAACAATCCAAAAGTCAATAAAAATACTCTCATGATAAAGTTAAACAAAACAGCCGTCAAAGGGTTTTAAGTTTCAACAAAATTGTCAGTCCGTTTTGAAAATGTGCATTATTTGTCGGTCATTTCGTCATAATTCCACCTTGGCAAGATATTCGCAAACCCAAATTAACCTTATTTTCGCACACTTATCATGTTTGGCAATATCATCAAATCGTTCTCAAAGCTGCTCGGCGGCACTTCTGCCGAAAAAGCGCTGAAAGAAATAGAGCCCATCGTGGCGCAAATCAACACCCATTTCGAAGAATACAAAGGACTTAGCAACGACGCGCTGCGTGGTAAAACCGATGAATTCATTGAGCGCATCAATGCCCACCTATCGGAAATCGATGCGGAAATCGCCGATTACAAAAAACAATTGGCAGAGGCGCCCGAAACCGACATCGAATTGAAAGACGATTTGTTCAATGCCTTGGATGAAATCGAAAAGAAGCGAGACAAAGAACTCGAAGACATTTTGAATGAATTGTTACCCGAGGCGTTTGCTGTTGTGAAGGAGACCGCACGTCGTTTCACCGAAAACGAAGAAGTGGTAGCTGTGGCTACGGATTTGGATCGCATGTTGGCGTTGAAACACCCACACATTGCGGTGAGCAACGACCAAGTATCCTACAAAAACGAATGGATGGCGGCCGGCGGAAAAATCCGTTGGAACATGGTTCATTACGACGTGCAGTTGATCGGGGGTATCGCCTTGCATCGCGGAAAAATTTCGGAGATGGCCACAGGGGAAGGAAAAACATTGGTAAGTACCCTACCCGCCTACTTGAATGCCCTGGGAAAACGCGGGGTTCACATGGTTACCGTGAACGAATATTTGGCGCGTCGCGACAGCGAATGGAACGCCCCCATTTTCAACTTTTTGGGTCTCACGGTAGATTGTTTGGAATATCACCGCCCCAACAGCGAAGAGCGAAGATTGGCGTATTTGGCCGACATTACCTATGGCACCAACAACGAATTTGGCTTTGACTACTTGCGCGACAATATGGCACACACGCCAGAAGAGCAGGTTCAACGGAAGCATCACTATGCGATGATTGACGAAGCGGATTCTGTATTGATTGATGATGCACGTACACCGTTGATTATCAGTGGTCCAACGCCCAAGGGCGATATCCAACAGTTTGAGGCGCTGAAGCCCCGCATTGAAAAATTGGTAGAGGCACAGAAGCGATATGCCAATACCGCCTTGGTAGAAGCGAAAAAGTTGATTGCCAATGGAAACACGGGCTACAAAGAAGGTGAAGGGGGATTGGCGTTGTTGCGGGCTTTCCGCGGATTGCCAAAAAACAAGGCTTTGATCAAGTTTTTGGGAGAGAGCGGTATGCGCAGTGTGTTGACCAAAACGGAGAACCACTATTTACAAGACCAACAGAAAGAAATGCCCCTGGCAGATTCACCGTTGTATTTCACCATTGAGGAGAAGACCAACAGTGTTGAACTGACAGAAAAAGGACTGGAGTTGATCACACAGGGAGAATCAGACCCCAATTTCTTCGTTTTGCCCGATGTGGGCAATGAAATGGCGGAAATTGAGCGTAGTCAGCACAGCGAAGCCGAAAAGTTGAAATTGAAAGATGCGTTGATGCAAGAATTTGCCGAAAAGAGCGAGCGCATCCACTCTGTTCAGCAGTTGCTGAAAGCGTACACCTTGTTTGAGCGCGATGTGGAATACATTCTGGCCGAGGGAAAAGTAAAAATCGTGGATGAGCAAACTGGACGTGTTATGGAAGGCCGTCGTTACTCAGACGGTTTACACCAAGCCATTGAAGCCAAAGAAAACGTGCGCGTAGAGGCGGCAACGCAGACCTACGCCACCATCACCTTGCAGAACTACTTCCGCATGTACCACAAACTGTCGGGCATGACAGGTACAGCAGAAACCGAAGCCCAAGAATTGTGGGACATCTACAAGTTGGGCGTGATGGTCATTCCAACCAACCGCGGCATTTCTCGTATCGATCAAGAAGATTTGGTATATAAATCGAAGCGTGCGAAATACAATGCTGTCATTGAAGAGGTGGTGCAGTTGAGCACGGCGGGCCGACCTGTATTGGTAGGTACAACGTCTGTTGAAGTAAGTGAGTTGTTGAGTCGCATGTTGAAGTTGCGTGGCATCAAGCACAACGTGCTGAATGCGAAGCAACACCAAAACGAGGCAGGCATTGTGGCGGAAGCGGGTTTGAAAGGGGCCGTTACCATCGCCACCAACATGGCAGGTAGAGGTACCGACATCAAGATAGACGATGAAGTGAAATCATTGGGTGGTTTGGCGATCATTGGTACGGAGCGACATGATAGCCGGAGGGTTGATAGGCAGTTAAGAGGTCGTGCCGGCCGTCAGGGCGATCCCGGAACTTCTCGTTTTTACGTGAGTTTGGAGGATGATTTGATGCGCATTTTTGGTTCTGAGCGCGTGAGTAAGTTGATGGACCGATTTGGTTATGGCGAGGATGATGTGATTGAAAACAGCATGATGACGCAGACCATTGAGCGGAACCAAAAGCGGATGGAGCAAAACAATTTCGGCGTACGGAAGCGTTTGCTGGAGTACGACGATGTCATGAACAAACAGCGAACCAACATCTACCGCATGCGAAGCAATGCGTTGTTTGGTGAGCGATTGAGCATCGACCTGAGAAACATGTTGTACAACTGGTGTCAGGAAACGGTAGAACAATACAAAAACGGAGGTCACTACATGGATTTGGAGCTGGAAGTCATCCGCACTTTGGCCATGGATTTGCCTTTCGATGAAGACACGTTTAACAACGCCAAATCGTCAGAAGAATTGGCCGATCAGCTGTTCGACAACCTGACTCAGCGCTACGCGCAGAAAACAGAAGCCATGCGCACCCAGGCGTTGCCCGTATTCAAAAGCATTCGCGCAGAACAAGTAGATCGCATTGAAAATGTTGTGGTCCCAATGACCGATGGTACCCACCAATACCAATTGACTGTCAACATGCAAAAGGCCTTGGATACGGATTGTCGCACCATGATTCACGAATTGGAAAAGAGTGCCACTTTATCGATTCTAGACGACGAATGGAAAGAGCATTTGCGCGAATTGGATGAATTGAAACAGAGCTCTCACAATGCCCAGTACGAACAGAAAGATCCTTTGTTGATTTATAAAATTGAGAGCTTCGAATTGTTTGGCAAAATGCTGCAACGCATCAACACCCAAGTACTGGGTATGTTGTTTAGGTCGCGCATTCACGCCGAGAATGAAGTATCTGAGGCACGGCCGGCCTTGAAACGACAAGATCCCAAAATCCAAACCAGTCGACCTGAAATGGACGTAATGGGTGGTGGAGAGATGCCCGCCGAGGTCAGCGCTCCCGCGCCCAGACCTACCCAGAATCCCATCATCAACGATTTGAAGATTGGCAGAAACGATCCTTGTCCTTGTGGCAGCGGCAAAAAGTTCAAAGCCTGCCATGGCAAAGATTGATCACGGAACAAACCAACCGACCCATCCGGATTACTACGTTGAAAACGGGTTCTTGGTGTTTACCCGGGACTACCACATCAAGCGAGGCTTTTGCTGCGGAAATGGTTGTAGGCATTGTCCTTACACCCCAAAACACGCCAAAGGAAGCAAGACCATAGGCCCCAAATCCAACATTTGAGTTGAAGGGGAACACCCCTGAAGTTTCATTTGTGAAAAACTTAACGTAAAGTTGGGATAAACTCAATGATTGAGCGATAATTTTTGTGGATGTATGCCCTAATTTTGCGGCGTGAATTCACCCATTCAATCAGCATTGATTTCCGTTTTCTACAAAGACGGATTAGACCAAATCGTTCAAGCGCTCCACGAGAAAAACGTTACCCTCTACTCTACTGGCGGAACCCGCAAATTCATTGAAGACATGGGGATTCCCTGTGTGGCCGTTGAAGACATCACCGGATACCCTTCTATTTTGGGCGGACGCGTTAAAACACTTCACCCCAAAGTATTTGGGGGCATTTTGGCCCGCAGAGAGCTCGACCAGGACATGCAAGAAATTGCCCAGTATGAAATCCCGTTGTTCGACTTGGTTATGGTAGATCTATACCCCTTTGCTGAAACTGTGGCTGCCGGTGGTTCTGAACAGGACATCATCGAAAAGATTGACATTGGTGGCGTTTCTTTGATTCGTGCCGGTGCAAAAAACCATGCCCACACAACCATCATCGCCCACAAAAACGAATACAGCGCTTTCCTTGAAGCCTTTAAAAGCGGCAATGGCAGCTTGACATTGGCACAACGCAAGTCGTTTGCGGGCAAAGCCTTTGCCGTAACCGCCGAATACGACGGACTCATTGCAGACTGGTTTGCAGGCAACAAAACATATACCCTTCGCTACGGCGAAAACCCGCATCAACAAGGGCAATTTTCAGGCAATTTGGAAGCTTTATTCACCAAGCACCAAGGCAAAGAATTGTCTTATAACAACTTATTGGATGTAGACAGCGCAGTTTGTTTAATGAATGAATTCGACAAACAAGCAGGGGCTACTTTCGTCATCATCAAGCACAACAACGCTTGCGGTGTAGCCACCCGCAGCACCGTTTTGGAGGCATGGACAACCGCCTTGGCTTGTGATCCCGTCAGTGCTTTTGGTGGCATTTTGGCCACAAACGCCAAAGTAGATTTGGCTACGGCCACGGAAATCAATCAATTGTTTTTTGAAGTGCTCATTGCACCCGCCTACGATGCAGACGCCCTAGAATTGTTAAAAGGCAAAACCAATCGCATCGTTTTGGAAACCACTGGCGATATCGCACTGAATCCCAAAATGGTAAGAACCGCCTTGAATGGTCACTTGATTCAAGATCGCGATGCGGTTACAGAGACGCAGTCAGACATGAAACCTGTAACAGAGACCTTGCCCACCGAGGCGCAAATGCACGACCTAGAATTCGCGTTGAAATTGGTAAAACAAACCAAGAGCAACACCATCGTTTTGGTAAAAAACCAACAACTTTTGGCCAGCGGAACCGGACAAACGAGTCGCGTAGACGCCCTACAGCAAGCCATTGAAAAGGCCAACCGCTTCGGCTTCGACTTGCAAGGCGCTGTGATGGCCAGTGATGCTTTCTTCCCGTTCCCAGACTGCGTAGAAATTGCCGACAAATCGGGAATCAACGCTGTTGTGCAACCCGGTGGCAGCATCAAAGACCAGCTTTCGATTGACTATTGCAATGCTAATGGTATTGCCATGCTCACCACTGGGGTACGTCATTTCAAACACTAAGCAACGAATACGCACTTTTTCTTATCTTTATACTATAATTTCAGAACGCCTTGCCACAACCTGATCATCACGCGACAGACGTCCCCTTGGAATTGGATGAAAGCAATGAAGTAAACGTGTCGAGCCCTATGTATAACCTTGTCAAAACCATCATGTTTTTCATGTCGCCAGAAGTGGCCCATGAATTTGCCATGAAGAGTTTGACTTGGGTATTGAATATGCCCGTCATAGGACCTTGGTTCAAAAAATCATGCATTCCTTCCAACCCAAAACCCATCCAGGTTTGTGGCATAGACTTCCCCAACAGTTTGGGTCTTGCCGCCGGGTTCGACAAAAATGCCAAATGGTTGCATCAACTAAAGGATCTGGGATTTGGCCACGTGGAAGTAGGAACTGTTACGCCGTTGGCACAGCCCGGCAATCCCGCACCAAGGCTATTTAGACTGCCCGAAGACAATGCATTAATCAACCGCATGGGATTCAACAACGACGGCGTTGATGCCATGGTTGAACGGCTAAAAAACCGTCCTGAAGGACTGGTGGTTGGCGGGAATATCGGAAAGAACAAAGCCACGCCGAATGAAAAGGCCATCGATGATTATGTCATTGCTTTTGAAAAGATTTACGACTACGTAGACTATATCGCAGTGAACATTTCCTCACCAAACACCCCCGGTCTCAGGGATTTACAGGAAGATACGTTTATCTCCCAGCTTTTTGCCCAGTTGCAGGACATTCGTAGTGGGAGAGCTCAATGGAAACCCATCTTTTTGAAAATCGCGCCTGATTTTCACCAGAATCAGATCAAAGAATTGGTGAAAACGATTAAAAAGGCCAAGGTTGATGGCGTAATTGCAACAAACACTACGGTATCGAGAGACAATTTGCGCTCAGATAAAAAACTGGTCCAAAAAATCGGCGACGGAGGATTGAGCGGCAAACCCGTTTATGAATCATCCAATACAGTTTTGGGATTTTTGGCCATAGAGTTGGGAGGCACCATTCCACTCATTGGCGTGGGTGGAGTTTTCTCCAAAAGCGATTACAATTCAAAAATCACCCGAGGAGCCAGCTTGGTTCAAGTGTATACGGGGTTCATCTATGTAGGTCCACGTATCGTTCGGAAAATCTTATCTTAGCGGGGCATGAAGCCCGAGACACAGCCAAACCAAACTGCACCGCAGCATTCTAAGCGCGTACAATTTCTTTTCTCACGGTGGCCTAAGCTCAAAATTTTGCGTTGGTCGATGGCCCTACTCTTGTGGCTATTCTTACCTGGTTTTCGCAGCAACAACACATTAACCAACTGGGCTTGGCCAACCTTGCTGCCTGGCGAAAAGGTCACCAAACACAGGGCGTATGCCGTTTCATACAATCACAAACACATGCAAGCCAACTGGGTGGCTTATGAACTCACGCAGGCCCATACCGTGGGGTTGGCGGAGCGCGAGAGTCGCTTCATCATAGACCCCATCATCTCCCCCCATACGGCCAGAACCGAAGATTATACCAAATCTGGGTTTGATCGCGGACATCTCGCGCCCGCCGCCGACATGAAATATTCCGAGCAGGCGATGAAAGAATCCTTTTACACAAGCAACATATCGCCTCAACGTCCAGGACTGAATCGAGGCATTTGGAAACAGCTGGAAGAAAAAATCCGCGACTGGGCCCCTGTAAACCGACCGCTATTCATAGCAACGGGCCCCGTACTCAACGAACCACTGGAACAATTCATCGGGTATTACAACCGCATTACGGTGCCCAAGCGATTTTTCAAAGTGATTCTAGACACCGCCCAACCCGCCCGTGCCATCGGTTTTATTTTTCAAAATGCGAGCACCACACTCCCCCTCACCTCTTTTGCCATGAGCGTGGATGCCGTGGAGAAAGTCACGGGTTACGATTTCTTCCCCAACTTGGCCGATGTAAACGAAATTGCCCTTGAAAAATCGGTCAATGTATCGCGTTGGGATTTCAATTAAACCCCCATGCTCCAAGTAACTTCGTTGACCCAAAATCCCTTTCCATCTATCCACCACAACTGAAAGCTGAGCACGTATTTCAGCTTTTTGTATTTCACGGTGTAATCGTACTTGGTGATTCCGTCACCCGCAGCACTCACTGTGATACGCGGTCGTTCAACCACCTCAACCATTTTGAAATTGACTTTGCTCTGTTTCATTTTAAACTGGGTTTTGAGCAGCGATTTCTTGAATTTAAACTGATACGTAAGCCAGGCGCCTTCCACAATTTGTTTTAGTGTGGCCGTGTCGTGCGATCGCCATTGCTTGATAAATTCTGTCTTGGTTAAATAACCAACAGACATGGTAGGTTTTTTCATCAACAACCAAGCGATGAGGGTATCAAGGGCTTGTTCTTTGCTGCGAAAATAAAATGCAGGCGTATCGTTGCTTTGGGCATGAGAAGCCGAATCAATGAGCATCTGCCCTGTAACGGCGCGGGTGGTATCGGTGAGATTCGTCGATGAACGGGCCGACAAAGGAAATTCCATCGCACAGAAAAAGGCGAGGATAAACCAAAATCCGATACGACCTTTGTGCTGCTTGACCATGGTTTAGCAAAAGTACAGCAACCCGAGAAAAAATGTCGCACCCTACCCACCAAAACCCCAACAACCCGCACCAAGAGCCCAATCGATTGATTGACGCCAACAGTCCTTACTTGTTGCAGCACGCCTACAATCCGGTAGATTGGCAGCAGTGGGGCGAGGCGGCATGGGACCAAGCCAAAGCGGAAAACAAATTGGTGCTGGTGAGCATAGGATACAGCACTTGCCACTGGTGCCATGTGATGGAGCACGAGAGTTTCGAGGATTTCGAAACCGCAGAGATCATGAATTTGCATTTGGTGAGCATCAAGGTAGATCGTGAGGAAAGGCCGGATATCGACATGATCTACATGGATGCCTGTCAGATCATGACCGGCCGAGGCGGATGGCCACTGAATGTCATTTGCTTACCAAACAAACAGCCCATCTATGCGGGAACGTATTTCCCCAAAACGCAATGGCAGCAGATCCTTTTGCAACTGTCCGATGTGTACAAAACAGAGCCCGAAAAAGCGGTGGATTATGCCCAACGGATTCAAGACAAGATCCAACAAATCAACCAATGGGAACAGGGCGATCAATTGCAGCGAAGCGATGTGGTGGCTTTGTTCGAAACCTTGGCGGAGACGTTGGATTGGCAGGAAGGCGGGCCCAATCGCGCGCCGAAATTTCCGTTGCCGGGACAGTATGAATTCATTTTGGACCACCATTTACTGACAGATTCGGAGTCGGCCAAGGATTATTTACACCTGAGCCTTCTGAAAATGTGTCACGGCGGAATCTACGACGTTTTGCGCGGCGGATTCTGTAGGTATAGTACAGACGCGCGATGGTTTGCACCGCATTTTGAAAAGATGCTGTACGACAATGCGCAATTGATATCATTGTATGCTCGGGCTTATGCTTGGTCTGATGCGCCGTTGTATAAGCAAATTGTTGAGGAATGTGTAGGATTCTGTGAGCGGGAATTGGGGCTGGGAAACGGAATTCCCGGTTTTGGCAGCGCGTTGGATGCCGACAGTGAAGGGATGGAAGGAAAATTCTACGTCTTTACGGAACAGGAGTTGTTGAGTTTGTTATCGGAGGAGGATTTGGCATTGGCGCGGATTCAATTTGGATTAAAGGAGGAGGGCAATTGGGAACACGGGTATAACATTTTACATCAGCCATTGGCTCCGTTGCAAGTGATACAGGAGGCGGGGTTATCGGCGGACGTGTATTTATCTCGATTGGCCGGTATCAAATCCACGTTGCGGAAGTATCAAGACACACGGGTTCGACCGGGGTTCGACGACAAGGCGATATGTAGTTGGAACGCTTTGCAAATAAAAGCCCTGGCCGATGCCGGATTTTATTTGCAAAGCGAAATTTACGCCCAATCGGCCGCGGCCGCGGCCGATTGGGCGTGGGATACATTCTGGGATGGCAACACCCTAAAACGCATTCATCGAAAAGGACAAACCCATATCACGGGATTCCTCGAAGATTACGCCTATCTCTGCCAAGCCTTCATCGCTTTGTATCGCACAAGCCGCAACCGAGAGCATTTGATGCGCGCAGAAACCCTGCTAAAAACAGCCATTAACCAGTTTTACGATGAAACATCACAACAACTTTGTTTTACGCCCCATGATGGTGAACCGTTGTTTTATCGGAAAAGCGACCTGAACGACGATGTAACACCTTCCCCCAATGCGGTCATTGCTTTGTGCGCCCATCAATTATCGCAATATCAAAACAACGAATACGCCGCCTTGGCTACAACCCTTGCGCTGCAGGTTTCTAATTCGATGAAACAAAGTCCGGGATGGTATTTTCATTGGTGTAGGCTCTCCCAATCTCAAACATTGGATGGGATTCATGTTACCTTTTATGAAAATCAACGCGAGGGATGGCACAATAAGGAGGTATGGTCATTGATGAAGCAACTCCCCTCTTGGGCTGTGGTAGAATACGTGAAAACGGACTCGGAACGACACATTGTCATTTGCAGCAACCGAGTTTGTATGGCCCCCGTCGGCAGCATTGATCAGGCGATAGAGATTGCCCTGGACACGTGTAGACTGGTCGACTAATCAAGCAACCTTCGGAATCCCGAATTGGGATGAATCGGATACCGGATCCGGTAACGACCGAATTTTGGCGTCGACTAACCAAAATGAGCGTTTTATTTAGCGTTATGTAGAATTTCCATAACCAAATGGTCTTTTTCAATGACACTATTCCGACATATGTTGGTAGGATACTTTTGTTGAAATGCGGTTTACGCACCGCGAACAAAAGAACCAATACTAACACATATGATAAAACACTACAAACCAATTTTTCGCAACAGCCGGAGTCTCAAACTCGGTTTGTTGTCGCTGTTGAGTTGCATGGCAGGCTTCGCTCAAGCTCAATTGAGTGGTAGCTACACCATTAACTCAGCATCAGCCACAAGCGGTACCAACTATGCTACATGGTCGGCCTTCGCCTCAGCCATTGGAACCAGCGGAGTCAATGGCGCGGTTCGCGTGACAGTGATGACCGACGAAACCACTGCCAGCGTGGTGACGTTCAACGCCATCTCAGGCGCTTCGTCAACCAACACCATCACGATCGATGGTAACGGCAAGCGTCTGTTATCGTCTTCTGCCAACGAAGCCATCAACTTCAACGGGGCTGATTATGTTTCTTTGAGCAATTTAACAATTCAAAAAACCGGAACAGGTACTGCACAAACAGGTATCCGTTTCAGCAATGCCTCGGATTACAACACGTTGAATGGTTTAACCATCGAGTTCACCGCGCAGACCTCTTCCTCCACGGCTGGGGGTGCTTACATTGCGTTTGCGTCGTCTGCCACCAGTTTGACCACCACCACAACTGGGCAAAACGGTTCGTTCAACACCATCAGAAACTGTATGATGAGAACCACCAACAGCAGCGCGCCTGGTCCTACTTACGGAATTTTGGATCAACAGAGTACATCCTTCTACACCAGTACGGCCAACAACAACACCTTCGAAGGAAACACCATCAGAAACTTCTTCTGGGCCGCGATTTACAACCGCTACACGAATGGTGAACAGTTCATCAACAACGATATCAGTCGTTTGGCGGCGAGCAGCAGCAGTCCCTGTAATACCACATTGTACGGCATTTGGAACTATTACACGTACAGCACCAACCGCTCCACCTCTTACAAAGGCAACAATTTCCACGACATGCCATACGCCGGAGCGTCTGTGAGTTCAACTTCCAACTACATCAACACCTATTATACCTTGTTTGGTTGGTACAACTATGGAACGGCCACCAATCCATACACATTTGATGGGAATACCACTCGTAATGTGATGGCTTATTCTCAGTTCTTCCACGCATACTTGTACTATTCTTATGCAATCAACTTCCAAAACAACATCGTAGACAAAAACCAATCGTACACAACCTCTGCAAACTACGTGCACTGGATGTACTACTGCTACGACAACAACGTCATCAACAACCGAATCACCAATAATAGCTTCAACAGCATGGGGTCTGGAGGAACCACCTATTTGTTCTACAACTGGTACAACTATAACTCTGTTCGCAGCATCAACGTATGGGAAGACAACCGTGTAGACAGCAACTCCTCTTCTGGAAACTTCTACACCACTTACCTCTATTACATGGGATCCATGCGGGTTTCACGCAACACATTCACCAACAACCGCGGTGGAAATACCACAGGACTTTGGTATGGATGGTTGATTTACTACCCCAACAATTTGTGGTTCAATAACAACTTGATTGCCAACAACTACGGCTATTTCTCTAACTACAACATTTACACTTACAACTTCAATTCTGGTTGGACCGCCGATGTGCGTGAAAACACCATGCACACCAGACACTCGAGCTATCAGTTCCACTTCTGCTACGGATACTTGTTCCAAGAAATGAACTCGCGATTCACCTTCGAAGGCAACATACTTGACGCTACGTCTAATTACTATATCTATCCTGGTTATTTGAACTCAAACTCTGCCAACAACATCCAATCCATCAATTTCAACTCTTGGTTGGTGAACGCCCCTGGCGCAACACAATTGTGGCGTGTGGGTACATCAAACTACAACAGTTATAGCGGATACAAAGGCGATCCAAAAGTAGGATCTGAAGACAACTACACCAATCCACAGTGGGTAGACTTTGCCAAGTTGGATATGCGTTCTAACGCCTTTGAGACTCAGAACAACAAGCCAACCAGTACAACCATTACCCAAGATTTGGGCAAAAAGAACAGAAATCTGGGACGAAGCGATCGTGGAGCCCTTGAAAATTACATGGATATTGAAGCAACAAAAACGTCGTTCACCTTGGCAAGCGCTGTTTGCGCAGGCCACGAAGCGAATGCTGACATTACCATCAAGAACACCTTCGTTGATACCATTTACAACTTTTTTGTAGCCTACAGCATCAACGGAAAAGCCACCCGTGAATTGGTAACACAGCGAATTTTACCCGGTGATAGCTTGGTATACAAGTTTAAAACACCGATGGTATTGGCTACAGCAGGACAAACCGCAGTAAAAATCTATTTGGACATTCCAGACGATAATACCAAAAACGACTCATTCACATTCAACACGTTGGTAAAACCTGCTCCAGGTGGTGGATTCTATGAATTCTCAACCAAAACAACTACGCCTAACACAGCAATCTACCAAAGAGGAAAGCCCAACGATATTACGGTAATCAACCAACCTGTAATCTATGACGTACGTGCGCCCCGCATCTACAGCAACAGCACTTATGGCACCGCCTCTCCCAATGATTGGTATGCCACAGTTCAAGCCTACACCGCTTCAGGTCGCGCCGTTTCAGGAGCCACATTGACACCTCCAAGTGGATCTACCAATTTGGAAGTACAGTTCAAAACAGCGGATGCCTCATTGGAAGACAGTTTGATTTCTGTAGTATTGAAAGTAACGGACAACAACAATGGTTGTGATACCTTCATCCGCCGTCGCGTATTGATTTATCCTTCCATCAACCCCGACTTCACATTCCCTTCCAAGATTTGTAATGGGGATGAAGTGTTGTTCACCAACACGTCTACTGTGAGATCAGGAGCCATGGAATTCTTCTGGAACTTCGGTACTACAAGTGCTGCGGACACCTCTAACGCACCCGAACCTGTCTTCGAATTCCCTAGCGCGGGTAAATTCAAAGTCACTTTGACCGGTAAAACGTTGCCTTATGGATTTGTATTCACCAAAACCTATGACGTAGAAGTCAATGCGATTCCTACCGTTGACTTCGACAAAGCCAACGCTTGTATGGGACAAGACTTGGTATTCACCAACAAAACCACCCCCATCTCTGCGAAAATGGCCTGGGACTTTGGTAACGGTGCAACTGCCACTACTACCGACGCCAAGTACAAATACGCGAAAGCCGGAACCTACAACGTAACCTTGAGTGCAGACTTAAACGGATGCGTAGCCAAGTTAACCAAGAAGGTGTATCAATTCGAAAAACCTGTTGCCAAGTTTACACAAAAGAACGGAACTTGCGATAACGACATCTATGAATTCACCAACCAAACCACCATCGGTAGCGGCTTGGTAGGTAGCTTCTGGAACTTCGATGACAATGGTAGCGTGAGCACCGACGAAGCGCCCAAATACACCTTCTCCAAAGCGGGCAAGAAAAATGTAAAGTTGGTTGCTCTTTCTGAGTTTGGCTGTAAAGACTCTATGATCAAAGTTGTGGAAGTTCGCGAATCACCCAAAGCGGGTTTCACAAACACCCCAGCCTGCTCATTGACACCCACTGAGTTCACCAACACCACGGCCGATGTAAGCGGTGCCGTTGCAAACTACACTTGGAACTTCGGTGATGGTAGCACCAGCAAAGCAAAATCTCCATCTAAAAACTGGAGCAACTTGGGTCCCAAGACGGTGACTTTAACCGTGACTTTGGACAACGGCTGTTCTGATGTTACCACAAAAACCTTGACAGTGGCTACCCAGCCCAAGGCCAACTTCAGCGCGTCTGATGTATGTGCCGGTGACCAAGTGG
>VFQT010001611.1_pt1 | contig 26479 bp, 32 predicted proteins | sample 3512381 | NCBI WGS metagenome assembly VFQT01 (sample SAMN10412376, study PRJNA504923) | tailings metagenome | isolation source: Relicate 2 Philex TSF3 active mining site | place: Philippines: Tuba, Benguet | collected 2017-08-29
AGGAAGGGCTCTACGTCAATCTCGCCCGCCCGCCGGCGACCCCGGCGAACATGACACTGCTGCGCTGCTCGCTCTGCGCCGAACATACCGCGGAACAGGTGGAGCAGATCATCGGAATGTTCCAACGCGCGGGCAAGGCGACGGGGATCATCGCCTAAGTCCGGTCCCGGGGCGGAGGGGCTCAGCCTTTCCCGTCGATATGCAGGCTCGCGTGCTTGAGGAAGGCGCTTAGCCAGGCGGCCACGAACTTCCCCGTCCGCTCGTCGAGCCCGCCCGATTCGGTAAACATCCCGTCGCGGTAGTGCAGGTAGGCTTCGGGCAGGGCGAGCACCGGCATGTCGAGCGCGGCGAGGACGTTACGCAGATGCTGCTGCGCCATCGACGTCCCGAGCGGGCCTGGCGACATGCCGAGAATCCCCGCCGGCTTGCCCTTCCACGCGCTGTCGCCATAAGGCCGCGACGCATGGTCGATGGCGTTCTTAAGGACGCCGGGGATCGAGCGGTTGTACTCAGGCGTAACGAAAATAACGGCATCCGCGCCGCGGACCTGCTCCTTCAGGCGCCGGGCGGACTCGGGCTGATCGGCATCGTCGTCCTGATTGTAGAGCGGCAGATCCCCGATTTCGAGAAAGCGGAACGAGTGTTCGTCCGCGCCATCCAGCCTGACGAGCGCCTCCCCCAGCCGACGGTTCAGCGAATCGCGGCGCAGACTTCCAACGATGACGGCGATCGACAGCGGCATGGGTGACTCCTTCTTGGATCGCAATGCACGGACATCATCCCGGTTCCGCTTGCGCGACCGTCTGCAACCAATCCGCGCCCAGTTTCGTATTAACTACGTTCGGTCCCCACGCGGACCCTTGCGAAAGCGACTGTCATGCTGCCCCTGCCAATCCGCAATACCCTTTTGATCGCCGCGGCCTCACTCGGCCTCGCCGGTTGCGCCACCAACGACTACGGCTATGGCCGAGGCTACGGCTATTACGGCGGCGGCTATCCCGCCAGCTATGGCGGATCGCCCTATTACGGCTGGTACGACGGGTATTATTATCCAGGCACCGGCTACTACGTTTACGATCGCAACGGCGGCCGCCGCTCCTGGAACGATGGCCAGCGGCGCTACTGGGAAGGCCGCAACCTCTCGCGTCAGGATCGGCGCGAGCTTCGTCAGAACTGGAGCGGCTTTAGGACCGATCGCCGCGAAGACCGCGCGCAGTTCCGGGGTGAGCGCCGGCAGAATCGCGAGGCGTTCCGGTCCGGCCAGATCAACCGCGAGCAATTCCGCCAAGAGCGCCGCGAAAACCGTCAGGAATTCCGGCAGGAGCGGCGCGAGGATCGACGCTCGCTGAGGCGCGAGAACCGGCGCGACCGGCGCAACTAGATCAGGCGTTCACGCTGGAGACGGCGTCACATTTCTGGCTGGTCTGATCTGCACCGCCCCCCAGGAATGCGATCGCGAGGAAGCCGGCCACCACCAGTGCCGCGAACAGCGCGGTCGCCTTGCCGAGATGCTTGTCGATCACCGCCTTGATAGGCGCGCCGAACGCGCGGAACAGCGCGCCCACCAGCATGAACTGGAACGCCCGGCTGGCGATGCTCGCCAGGATAAACGGCACCAGCGGCATGGCGATGAACCCGGCCGTGATCGTCAGCAGCTTGAACGGGATGGGCGTCGCACCCTTGATGAGGATGATCTCAACGCCGTAATCGCGTAGGTAACAGGCGGCCTTGGGGAAGCTCTCCGACAGACCCAGCGCGGCTAGGATCGAAGCGCCCAGCGCTTCGTAGAGAAAATACCCGATCGCATAGCCGAACAGCCCGCCCAGCACCGAAGCCAGCGTGGTGATCGCGGCGAAGCGGAGCGCTTTTTTCGGCTCGGCCAGGCACATCAGGCCAAGCAACGGATGCGGCGGGATCGGAAAGAAGCTGGCTTCGATGAACGAAAACGCCGCCAGCCACCATTCGGCATGCGGGTGCGCCGCCTTGGCCATCGTCCAATCGTAAAGGCGGCGCAGCATGGCAAGGCTTCCCGAAAGTTCGCGCGGCCATAACCAACCCTCGCGGTTGCAGCAATAACCAAATAGGTTATTTCGCTTGACATCGCCGCCCGCTTATGGCACAAAACATGAACATCGAGAGCGGCCGATTCTTCGATCCGCCCTCTCCCGACGTCGCACAGGATCATCCGCATGACCGCATCGACCCGGCCTCGCCGGAGTTCGCGCACGGGCAACCCGCGCGCGACGAACCTTCCCGCATGGGGTGAGATATTTCTGTCCGAACTGGCGGCGACATCGAACGTTTCGGCTTCCGCGCGCAAGGCGGGTGTCGCTTCGGCGACGGCTTACGACGCGCGCCGCGCCAGCCCCGAATTCAACCGGAAATGGCAGCAGGCGCTGTGCGAAGGTTACGACTACCTCGAAATGGAGCTGCTTCACCGCCTGCGTAGCGGTGAGGTGAAGCCGCCCGCCGGCGCCAAGCGCGGCACCCGCGCCTTCGACAACGCCACCGCGTTTCGCCTGCTCTCGGCACATCGCGACAGCGCCGCCCGGCAGCGCGCGATTCGCGACAACGAGGATACCGAGCAGATCATCCAGTCGATCAACGCCAAGCTCGATCTGATGCGCGAGCGCAAGCTCGCGGCAGCACGGGTGGATGCCGATACTAGCGATGCCGAGCGGAGCGAAGATGGCGGACAATGAACTGCTCCAGCGCCTCCTCTCGCTGCCGTCGAAGCCCCGCCTCGCCAAGCTGCGCAAGCTCTCCGACGAGGAGCGCCGGACCTTGCGCTATCACTGGCGGCTCTGGGCGCGCGACGAGCAGGTCGCGCCGCCGGGAGACTGGCGCCTATGGCTGGTCATGGCCGGGCGCGGCTTCGGCAAGACCCGCGCGGGCGCCGAATGGGTCCGCGAGATCGCCGAGGCCACGCCCGACGCGCGGATCGCGCTGGTCGCGGCATCGCTGGGCGAGGCGCGGGCGGTGATGGTGGAAGGCGAAAGCGGCCTGCTTGCCGTCAGCGCGCCGGGACAACTGCCGCTGTTCGAGCCTTCGCTGCGCCGGCTCTCCTGGCCCAACGGCGCGCAGGCGCTGCTCTATTCGGCGCAGGAACCCGAGAGCCTGCGCGGGCCGCAACAAAGCCACGCCTGGTGCGATGAGATCGCCAAGTGGGACAACGCCGCCGGCCGCGCCGAGCGCGCCTGGGACAACCTGCTGCTCGGGCTGCGGCTGGGCGAAACGCCACGCGTGATGGCGACCACGACGCCGCGCGCGGTGCCGCTGGTCCGGCGCATGTTGGCCGAGGACGGCGCGGCGGTGACGCGCGGCGCGACGAAGGACAACAGCGGCAACTTGCCCGAACGCTTCCTGCGCGACATGCGCAAGACCTTCGGCAAGACCACGCTCGGCCGCCAGGAACTCGATGGCGAGCTGATCGAGGACTTGCCCGGCGCGTTGTGGCCGCGGGCCATGATCGAACAATGCCGTGACGCCTGCTCCGCCGAGGCGGCGCGGGTCGTGATCGGCGTGGATCCCCCCGCCTCGCAAGGGGGCGACGCCTGCGGCATCGTCGTTTGCGCGCTGGGCACGGACGGTATCGGACGGGTGATCGCCGATGCCTCGGTGGAAGGGGCGAGCCCCGAGCGCTGGGCGCGGTCCGTATCGCGCACCGCCCGCGCGCACGGCGCCGACCGGGTGATCGCCGAGGCCAACCAGGGCGGAGCGATGGTCGAGAGCGTGCTGCGCGCCGCCGATATCGCGCTGCCGGTGCGCCTCGTCCACGCCAGCCGTGGCAAGTCCGCCCGCGCCGAGCCGGTCGCGGCGCTCTACGAGGCCGGCCGGGTCCGCCACGCCGGGACGTTCCCGGCGCTGGAGGACGAACTCTGCGGCCTGATCGCGGGGGGCGGCTACGAAGGGCCGGGCCGCTCGCCCGACCGCGCCGACGCGCTGGTCTGGGCCTTGACCGAACTAATGCTGAAGGAGCGCGCCGCCCCGCGCGTGCTGCTGCCCTAACTGGACCAACCTGATGTCACGCATCCGTTCCTCCCGAGCGAAGTCGAGGGACTATGCCGAGCCGCCAGCGAGGCAGCGGCGGAACAGGTTCTCGCTTCGCTCGAACTAGTCCCTCGACTTCGCTCGGGAGGAACGGGTCATTTCAACAATTCGGAGGTTTCATGTCCTTCCTCAAATCCCTGGCCTCCGCCTTCAAGGGCGCGAGCCCGCGTGTGCCGCTGGCGCGCGGCTTTCTCTCGCCCTGGGGATTCGCCGATGGCGGCGGCAGCCGCGCCCCCTTCGCTTACGGCTCGGCGGTGAAGCGCGCCTATCTCGACAACCCGGTGGCGCAGCGGGCGGTGCGGCTGGTGGCCGAGGGCATCGGCGGCGCGCCGCTGCTGCCCGCCGATCCCGATCTCGCGCGGCTGGTCAGTGACACCAGCGCCGGCCAGCCGCTGCTGGAAACGCTGGCGGCGCAGCTGCTGCTCCACGGCAACGCCTACGTCCAGGTGATGAAAGACGCGAGCGGACGCCCGGTCGAACTGTTCGCGCTCCGGCCCGAGCGGATGACCGTAAACGCCGGGCCGGACGGCTGGCCCACGGGCTTCACTTATACGGCTGCCGAGCAGCGGCTGACGATCCCCGTGCTCGATCAGGACGCCGCGCGCAACCTGATCCACATTCGCCACTTCCACCCGGCCGACGACCACTACGGCGCGGGATGCCTTGCGGCGGCCGACCAGGCCATCGCCACCCACAACGCCGCCGCCGACTGGAACCGGCAACTGCTAGAGAACGCGGCGCGGCCCTCGGGCGCGCTGGTCTATGAAACCGGCGACGGCGGCGGGCTTACGGCCGATCAGTTCGACCGGCTGAAGGCCGAGCTGGCGCAGGCTTTCGCCGGTCCGCTCAACGCCGGGCGGCCGATGCTGCTCGAAGGCGGGTTGCGGTGGCAATCGCTGAGCCTGTCCCCCGCCGACATGGACTTCGCCACCCTCAAGGCGGCGGCGGCGCGCGACATCGCGCTGGCGTTCGGGGTGCCGCCGATGCTGCTCGGCCTGCCGGGCGATGCGACTTACGCGAATTATCGCGAGGCCAACCGCGCGCTCTGGCGGCTGACGCTGCTGCCGCTGGCGGGCAAAATCCTGACGGGATTGGCCGAAGGGCTGGCCGTCTGGTTCCCGGACGCCAGGCTCGCGGTCGATCTCGACCGGGTGCCCGCGCTCGCCGAGGACCGCGAAAAGCTCTGGGCGCAAGTCAGCGCCGCCGACTTCCTGAGCGACGCGGAGAAGCGCGCGCTGCTCGGCTTGCCCGAAGCGCCTTCTGATGGGGAGAACAAATCGTGAATAACGAAGACATGCTCGCGCAGCTCGTCGCGCAGGCGGCGGGCGAAGGCGCGGAGCTGGTGACGATGCGCGCGGTGGTGGAAGAAGCCAGCGACCTCGGTGCCCGTCGCACCCTGGCGCGGCTGGGCCTCGACGATGCGACCGCCCCCGGCGACCTCATCGAACTGCGCCAACTGCTGCGCGCCTGGCGCGATGCCAAGGCAAGCGCGTGGCGGGCGGCGGTCGAATGGATCGTGCGCGGCGTGCTCGCCCTGCTGCTCGTCGGAATCGCCTATCGGCTGGGCGTCGGGGAGATACTCAAGTGAACTTGAGGTTCTCCGGATATGCCGCTTTGTTCGGTCGGCGCGACGCCGGCGGCGACGTGATCCGCCCCGGCGCCTTCGCCCGGACGCTGGCCGACCGGCGCGATCCGCTGCCGCTGTGCTGGCAGCACCGCTCCGAGCTCCGCGTCGGCACGATCGAGACGATCGCCGAGGATTCGCGCGGCCTGCGGGTGATCGCCGCGCTCGACAATCCTGACGGCGGGGCCGCGGTGGCGCTGCGGCGCGGCGCGGTGACCGGCCTCAGCTTCGGCTACCGCGCGCGCGGCTTTTTGCGCGGCCCGCAAGGACGCGAACTGACCGACATCGATCTGTTCGAGGTCAGCCTGGTCACCCACCCCATGCAGCATGGCGCGCGCGTGCACCTGACCCTCCTCCCCGTTCCCCACGAAAGGTACTGACCCATGGATGTGACTACCTCCCCCGACCCGCTCGACGCCTCGTTCGACATCGTCGCCCGCCAGGACGCCGCCGATCAGGCCATCCAAGGCCTGCGGTCCGACGTCGAGGACGTGAAGTCGCGCCTCGACCGCGTCAGCCGCGCCGCGGCCCGCCCGGTGCTCGCCGGCGCCGGCGCCGGCCCGGAAGTGAAGGGTTTTGTCGACGGCTACTTGCGCCACGGCCGCGAAGCCGAGCTGAAGTCGATCTCCGGCGCGGTGGCGGCGGACGGCGGCTATGCGGTGCCGCGCGAGATCGACGCGGTCATCTCCGCCCGGCTCAAGGCGATCAGCCCGATCCGCGCGATCGCCCAGGTCGTGCAAACCGGCACCGCCGGCTACCGCAAGCTCGTCACCACCGGCGGCACCGCGTCGGGCTGGGTGAGCGAGACCGCCGCCCGGCCCGAGACCGCCACGCCCTCGTTCGCCGAGATCGCGCCGCCCTCGGGCGAGCTCTACGCCAACCCGGCGGCGAGCCAGGCCATGCTCGACGACGCCGGTTTCGATCTCGAGACCTGGCTGGCCGAGGAGATCGCGATGGAGTTCGCCCGCGCGGAAGGCGCGGCCTTCGTTAACGGCAGCGGCACCAACCAGCCCAAGGGCTTCCTTGGCGCGACGACCTCGGCCAATGGCGACGCCACGCGCGCGTTCGGCACGCTGCAGTTCATCGGCAGCGGCAATGCCTCGACGCTCGGGTCCGCGCCCGAGCTCAAGCTGATCGACCTCGTCCACACGCTCAAGGCCGGGCATCGCCAGGGCGCGAGCTGGGTGATGAATTCGACCACGCTCGCGGCGGTGCGCAAGTTGAAGGACAGCGAGGGCGCGTTCCTGTGGCAGCCGGGCCTCACCGAGAGCCAGCCCGACCGGCTGCTCGGCTATCCGGTGGTCGAAGCCGAGGACATGCCCGATGTCGCGGCGGACGCTTTCCCGATCGCCTTCGGCAACTTCCGCGCCGGTTACCTGATCGCCGAGCGCAGCGCGACTTCGATCCTGCGCGATCCGTTTACCAACAAGCCGTTCGTGCACTTCTACGCCACCAAGCGGATCGGCGGCCAGGTGCTCGATAGCGACGCGATCAAGCTGCTGAAGATCGCGGCTTAAGCAGGGCGGTAGCCCCCTCCTCCGACGAGGAGGGGGCAGCTTCTCCCCCAACCAACAACCGGAGGACCGCGCATGAAGCGGGCTATCGTCACGCCGCCCGTGCTCTCGTCGGCGGCGCTGACCGAACTCAAGCAATGGCTCGGCATCAGCACCGCGCGCGACGACGCTCCGCTCGCCGCGCTGCTCGCCAGTGCCGTCGAGATCTGCGAGGCCTTCACCGGCGCGATGCCGCTGGAAGCCGAGTGCGAAGAACTGCTGTCCGGCCGCGGCGGCTGGCAGCGGCTGGCGACCCGCCCGGTGCAGGCGATCACCGCGCTATATGGCGTCGCGGCGGACGGCGGGCGGAGCGAACTTGCGGCAGAGGCGTTCGACGTCGAACTCGATGCCGATGGCGGGGGCCGCGTGCGGATAACCGCGCCCCTCAGCACAAGCCGGGTGGCGGTGCGGTTCACCGCCGGCCTGGCGCCCGACTGGGAAGCGCTGCCCGACGCCTTGCGCCATGGCATCGTCCGCCTCGCCGCCCACCAGCACCGCGAGCGCGAGACGAGCGGCGCCGCGCCGCTGCCGCCGGCCGCGATCGCGGCGCTGTGGCAGCCCTGGCGAAGGCTGCGCCTCGCATGATCCGCGCGGAACCGGACCGCTCGTTCACCGCGCTTGCGGCCCGGCTGGAGCGCCGGGCTCGCGATCTTGCCGAGGCGCATGTCCAGCAGAGGCGGCTGGCCCGCGTTCGCGATGCGCGCCGCTGGCGCCGCGCCGCGCTGCTCTGGCCGCTGTTCACGAAAGGATGATGGCGATGGAAGTGCCCTTGCGCGCCGCCCTGATCGACTGGCTCGCCGCCGATCCGGCGCTGGCCGCCGAACTCAACGCCGTGACCGAGGAAGCGCCCGCGCGCTCCAGCCTGCCCTGGCTTGCGGTCGTGGCCAGCGCCAGCGCCGACTGGAGCTGCAAGACCCACAGGGGCCGCGAGGTGCGCGTGGCGCTGGAGCTGCATTGCCGGGGCGACACGCCCGATGCGGCGGCCGATCTCGTCACCGCCATCGAGAACCGGATCGAGACGCTGCCCCGCGCGCAGGACGGCTTCCGCGTGGCGAACAGCCAGTTCCTGCGCGCCCGCACCGAGCAACGGGGCGAAAGCCGCCGCGCGATCCTGCTCGAATACCGCTTCCGCCTGATTTCCGCCTAGCACCGAAAGGATACCGCCATGACCGCCCAGAAAGGCAGCGCCTTCCTGCTCAAGATTTCCGATGGCGAGACGCCCGCCGCCTACCAGACCGTCGCCGGCCTGCGCACCACCCAGATGAGCGTCACCGGCGACACCGTCGTCATCACCAGCAAGGACAGCGGCGGCTGGCGCGAGCTGCTGTCGGGTGCCGGCGTGCGCTCGGTCTCGGTGAGCGCGGCGGGCATCTTCCTGGGCAGCGCCGCTGAGGCGCAAGTCCGCGCCAGTGCGCTCGCCGGAACGCTCGACGATTACGAGCTGAGCTTCGAAGACGGCGAGAAGCTGCGCGGGCGCTTCCTGATCCAGCGGCTCGACTATGCGGGCGACTTCAACGGCGAGCGCAACTACGCGCTCCAGCTCGAAAGCTCCGGCCAGGTAGTGCCGGCATGACCAGCGCCAACCCGCATCGCGGCGAGGCGCTGCTCGTCGTCGCCGGAGCGCCTCGCCTGCTGCGCCCCAGCTTCACCGCGCTGGTGGCCGCAGAGGACGAACTGGGGCCGCTGTTCGCGCTCGTCGAGCGGGCAGCGGCAGGACAACTGCGGCTTTCTGAAATGGCAGCGCTGTTCTGGCACTGCCTGGCCGACCGCGCCGGGATGGACCGTGCCGCTGTTCAAGAGTCGGTCGCGGCGCAGGGCCTCGCCGCCTGCGCCCGGCCGCTGCGCGCCCTCATCGCCCAGATCCTTCAGGGCGAGGGATGAGCCGGACTTTCGGCGAGGCGGCGCGGACCCTGGCGGGGATTGCCGCGCGGCGGCTCGGCTGGCGACCGGCCGAGTTCTGGGCAGCGACGCCCGTGGAACTCGCGACCGCGCTTATCCCGCCGGAAGCGCAGGCGCCGCTCGACCGCGCCACTTTCAGGCAGATGTTGGAGCAGGACGATGGATGAGGTCGTGGAGAGCCTGTTGATCGACGTGCGCGCGGGCACGCAAGGCTTCGCGCAGGACATGGCGGCGATGCGCGCCAGCTTCGACGGCACGCTGGTTGACGGGTTCGAACGGGCCGGAAGCGTGCTGGAGCGCGGCCTGCTCGGGGCGATCCGGCGCGGCGGCATCGGCTTCGAAGACTTGCGCCGGATCGCGCTCAGAGCACTGGACGATATCGCCGCGCAGGCAGTTCGGGGGCTGTTCTCAAGCTCCGGCGGCGCGTCGGGCGGTGGCATCGGCGGGCTGCTCGATCTGGGCGGGCTGGCCGGGGCGGTGCTCGGCCTCCCCGGCCGCGCCACCGGTGGTCCCGTCGCTCCCAATCGCGGCTATCTGGTGGGCGAGCGCGGGCCGGAGCTGTTCGTGCCCGGTTCCGCCGGTCGCGTCGAGCCGCTGGCGAGCGGCCCGCGCGAGGTCCGCGTTTCGATCAACGTGGCGGCTCCGCAGGGGGCCACCGCCCCGCAGGCTCTGCAACGCTCCAGCCGCCAGATCGCCAGCGCCGTGCGGCGCGCGCTGGCGCAGTAAAGCACTTCCCCTCATCGTCGAACAGGATTGCACCCATGGCCTTCTGGCTTGCCGCCAAGCGCGAGGGGCAGGATTCCGACTGGATCCAGCGCTTCGACCCCCGTTTCTGGACCGTCAACTTCCCCCGCCCGATGAACGCATCCGTCGTCACCACCGCGCCCGATGCCTTGCGCGTCGATGCCACATTCCTGCGCGAGACGGACTTGTGCGGCCTCATCTGGGAAAGCGAGGACAGCCTCGACCACCCGCTGCTCGCCTACAGGACCGACCGCGACTATTCGCGCACGATCCTTTCGTTTCGCTGGCGTTCGGGGAACGTACGGGCGCTCGATGCCCTGCACGGGCCGACGCTGACGATCGAGGGCCGCGACCAGGCGGGCGCTCCGCATGTCTGGTACGTGCGGCTGTGGAACTACGCGGTCGGCTCGGTCGAGGACGCGCAGATCACCATCCGCTTTTCCGAAGTGGACGGCGGCTTCACTCTGCCGCTTGAGGCCGACCGGGTCTGGCCGGCGGACATCGACCGGATGTTCATCTCGCTGGTCGCGCCCGGCTATGTCCAGGCAAGCGAGCTGCCGCTTCCCGAAGCGGCCGAAGGGTGGGTCGAAGTCAGCGACATCCGCTGCACCGGGCACCGGCCGATGCTGGAGATCGGCGACGTGATCGTGCCGCCGCATGGCCTCGCCATGGCGACGGCCTACGACGACTGCGGCAACCAGACGCCCGCGCGCCTGCTGCGCGGGGTGCGGCAGCTCGGCTACCGGGGCAGCGTCGTTCACTACGTGGGCATGAGCCACTACTTCCGCCTGGTGGCGCAGGACGGCGCCTATCTGGCAGGCAGTTCCGGCGAGGCGCTGAGCGAGCCGGCAAAGGTCTGGCACCGGGCCTTCTTCGAGGAGTGCGCCCGGCTCGGCTTCTCGCCGATCGCGTCGCTCTCCTATGAACTGCTGGCGCAGCATTGTCCTGACGCATGGCAGCAGCGCGCGTGGGACGGCTCGCCTTCGCGCACCGGTTGGGATCCGCCCTCGGCGCTGCTGCCGCCCGCCAATGCGGAGGCTATGGCCTGGCTGCAGGAGGCAGGAAGGCGTTTTGTGGAGCTTATGCTCGAAGCCGGAGTGCCGCCGCGCTTTCAGGTGGGCGAACCGTGGTGGTGGGTGTTCGCGGACGGTCGCGTCTGCCTCTACGACGATGCGGCGGTGGCGGCGTTCGGCGGCAGCCCGCCGGCAATACCGGACTTACGCGCGCCGCTCGACGCCGCGCAGAAGGCGCTGCTCGATCAGGCGGGGGAATTGCTCGCCGCGTCCACGGCAGCACTGGTAGAGGCGGCGCGCGCTGCTGCCGGCGCAACGCCTTTGGAGGCGCTGCTGCTGGTGTTTCCGCCGACCCTGCTCGATCCGGCCACGCCCGAGGCCCGCCGCGCCAACCTGCCGGTCGGCTGGGCCTTCCCCGCCTTCGACCGGTTGCAGGTCGAGGACTATGACTGGCTCACCGCCGGCGCCGACGCCAATCGCCGCAGTGCCTACGAGGTGGTGAACGACCGCCTCGGCTACCCGCCCGGCGAGCAGGACTACTTCGCCGGCTTCGTGCTCCTGGCCGAACAGGCCGACAACTGGCGTCGCATCGACGCGGGCGTGGACGAGGCGTTCGCCCGATCCCCGCACGAGATCTTCGTCTGGGCGCTGCCCCAGGTCTGCCGCGACGGCTACGTCCGGCTCCCACGAACCGAGGAAAGCGACATGCAGGCTTTCGACGACGTGCTCTATCCGCTGCCGCTCGGCCTCGATGCGGCGATCGTTCCCGAATTCTCGACCAGCGTGGCGGTGACCGCATCGGGCCACGAGCACCGCAACAGCCTGTGGTCCGACGCGCGGCTGCGCTTCGATGTGGGGCCGGGCATCCGTTCCGAGGCCGAGCTGGGAGCCTTGCTGGCGTTCTTCCGCGCCCGGCGCGGCGCGGCGCGCGGGTTTCGGCTGCGCGATCCCAGCGACTTCAGCTCCAACGGAATGACCGGGGTGCCCGGCATGGCCGATCAGTTGCTCGGCATGGGCAACGGCGCCCGCTCCACCTTCGCGCTCGTCAAACACTACGGCGAGGGTGCCGCCGTGCAGACGCGGCGGATCACCCGGCCGCGCTTCGACACGCTGCTGGTCAGCGTGGGCGGCGTGCTTATGGCGAGCGGCTGGACGCTGGAAGACGGGGGCCTCATCACCTTCGCCAGCGCCCCCGCCGCCGAGGCCGACGTGCGCGCCGGGTTCGAATTCGACGTCCCGGTGCGCTTCGCGGAGGACCGGCTGGAAATCGCCGGCGCCTCCTTCGCCGCCGGTGATGCCCCCAGCGTGCCGGTCGTGGAAGTGCGGGAGGCGGCATGAGCCGGGTCTGGTTCGCAGCCGAGCTGGAGACCGCCGCCACCTTTTGGCGCGTGCTCCGCCGTGACGGTGTGACGCTGGGCTTCACCGCGCACGACCGCGACTTGTGGTTCGACGGCATCCTGCACCGCGCCGCGCCGGGCATGCTGCCCTCGGCGATCCGCCGCTCCGCCGACTTCGAGCCCGACAGCGCCGAAGTGCAAGGCGCGCTCACCCACGCCGCGATCTCGGCCGCCGATCTCGACGCCGGCCGCTTCGACGGCGCGCAAGTGCGGATCGGCCTCGTCGACTGGGAAACCGGCGAGCGCGAGCTGCTCTACGGCGGCACCATCGGCGCGGTCAGCGCCGAGGACGGTCGCTTCACCGCCGAGCTGGTCTCGCGCAAGGCCGAACTCCTGCGCGATCCCGTACCACGCACCAGCCCGAGCTGCCGGGCGGCGTTCTGCGGACCCGGCTGCGCGCTTTCGGCGGTGCCATACACGCACGAGGCCGCGCTGCTGGCGATCGCGCCCGAAACCAACGCGGTGACGCTCGCCACCGAAGCATCGCCCCAGGACCTCGCCGGCGGCTGGCTGCGCTGGCTCGACGGACCGCAGGCCGGGCTGACGATGGACGTAGTGCTCGCCGATGGGGACGCTCTCGTTCTCGGCACGCCGCTCGATCCCGCCCTCACCCCCGGCCTGCGCGCGATCGTGCGCGAAGGGTGCGACCGGACCTTGCAGACCTGCGCCGCCCGGTTCGGCAACGCCGCCAATTTCCAGGGTGAGCCGTTCCTGCCGGGCAATGACATGATCTCGCGCTATCCCACGCCCGCGACATGAGCGCCCCGGAACTCGCGCACGCGGCCGAAGCGCTGCTCGGTACGCGCTACCGCCTGCACGGCCGCGATCCGGCAACCGGTCTCGACTGCGTCGGCCTGCTGGCAGCGGCGCTTACCGCCATTGGTCGCCCCGCGCCGCTTCCGACCGGCTACGCGCTGCGATCCCGCGCGCTGCCGCATCTGGAGCGCACCGTATCGGCGTGCGGCTTCGCGGGCGTATCCGGGCCGTGCGAGCCGGGCGACGTGCTGATGACGCGCCCCGCCCCCTGCCAGTTTCACCTGCTGATCGCGGGCACGAGCGGGTGCCTGATCCACGCCCATGCCGGCCTACGGCGGGTCGTGGCGGTGCCGTTCCCCTGCCCCTGGCCGATCCTTCACCACTGGCGCCTGTTGAGGAGCTGACATGGCAACACTTCTACTTTCAGCCGTCGGCACGCTGGTGGGCGGTCCGCTCGGCGGCGCGGTCGGCGCCCTCGTGGGCCGGCAGGTCGATAGCGCGATCCTGGGCGACCGCCGGGAGGGGCCGCGCCTCAGGGAACTGGCCGCCACCGCGTCGAGCTACGGCGAGCCGCTGCCGCGCCACTTCGGCAGAATGCGGGTGGCGGGATCGATCGTCTGGGCCACCGACCTCATCGAGCACGCCAGCACGGACGGCGGCAAGGGGCGGCCGTCGGTCACTACTTACACTTACACCGCCTCGTTCGCGGTCGTGGTCGCGAGCAGGCCGATCGTGGGCATCGGCCGCATCTGGGCCGACGGCAACCTGCTGCGCGGGCAGGCGGGCGACCTCAAGGCCGGCGGCACGATGCGCGTCCATACCGGCCACGGCGACCAGGAGCCCGATCCGCTGATCGCCACCATCGAAGGCTCCAGCGAATCCCCCGCCTATCGCGGCCTTGCCTATGTGGTGTTCGAGGACTTGGAACTCGGCGACTTCTTCAACCGCATCCCCGCCCTTACGTTCGAGGTCATCGCCGACGAGGGTGAAGTCGGACTGGCGGAAATCGCCGGCGAGCTGCTGGATGATGCCGATGCCGCCGTCGCCCTCGAAGGCGTGACCGGTTTTTCCTGCGAAGGCCCCCTGGCGGACACACTGGCGCTGCTCGACCCATTCTTTCCGATCACGTGCGATGCCGGAGGTGAGCGGCTGACCATTGCGCGCGAACGGCTGCAGCCCATGCCCGCCGCGCTGCCCGCCCCGACGATCGCCGTGGAGGACGGTGAGTTCGGCGCTGCCTCGGGTTATCTGCGCAGGCGCTCACCGCTATCCTCCTCACCGCCCGAGATCCTGCGCTACTACGATCGCGACCGTGACTATCAGCCCGGCATGCAGCGCGCGCCGGGCCGGCCCGCGCCGGGACAGCCACGCACGGTCCAGCTCCCCGCCGCGCTGGACGCCACCCAGGCGCGCGCGCTTGCCGAGCGCGCGGCGCGCAACAGCTACTGGCGGCGCGAAACGCTGGCCTGGCGCTGCGCCCAGCTCGACCCCGATGTGGCGCCGGGAACAATCGTCACCGCTCCGGGTCAACCGGGCCGTTGGCGCGTAGAGGAATGGGAGTGGCGCGACAGCGGTGTCGAACTGTCGCTCAGCCGCGTGGTCCCGCAGGAGGCCGCAACGCCATCGGCAGGCCCGGTCGATCCGGGCCGCGTCAACCCGCCGCCCGACCTGCAAGTGCCCGCGACCGCGCTCATCGCGTTCGAGCTGCCGTGGGATGGCGCCGGCAGCCCGGACACCGCGCGCATCTTTGCGGCCGCCTCCGCCAGCAACGCCGCATGGAGCGGCGCGGCGCTCTATGCGGATGACGGCTCGGGAGAGCTGGCGCCGCTCGGCCCGAGCGGCCGCACGCGAAGCATCCTGGGAACCGCGCAAGATGCGCTTGTGCCGGCATCGCCGCTATTGCTGGACCGGGCCTCGACGGTGACGGTGACGCTGATCGATCCGGCGATGGAGTTGCGCGACGCGAGTCTGCGCCAGCTTGCCGGCGGCGCCAATCGCGCGCTGCTGGGGGACGAGCTGCTGCAATTCGGGCGCGCGGTTCCGCTGGGCGAAGGGCAGTGGCGGCTGGAGCAGCTGCTGCGCGGACGGGGCGGCACCGAAGCCGCGGTTTCCGGCCATGCCGCTGGCGAGCCCTTCGTGCTTCTGGACGGCCGCGCCATCGCGCTGGACCCGGCGATCGTCGGCACGGCCGAGGCGAGTATGATCGTGGCGGTCGGACGCGGCGACGACGAGCCGGTGGCAAGCGCCATCGCTCTGCGCGGAGCAGCGCTGCGCCCGCTTTCCCCGGTCCATCCGCGCGTCTCGGAGCTGGACGGCGGGGCACTCGCCCTCGGGTGGACCCGCCGCGCGCGGGGGGCGTGGCTGTGGCGCGACGGCGTGGACGCACCGCTCGTCGAGCAAACCGAGGCCTATGTCATCACTTTCGGCCCAATGGATGCGCCGCTGGCGGTCTGGAGCGTCGCCGAGCCGCATCTCGTCGTTTCCGGCAGCCTCGCGGCCGACCTTGCCGCGCAGCTTCCCGGCGGAACCTTCGCGGTCCGCCAGCAGGGCACCCATGCGCTCTCGCACCCGCTTCATCTTGCCACTCTGAACTGACCGGAGACGACCATGAGCGATCCCCTAATCTTCGACAGCGCCAGCCCGCGCTTCGGCCTGCCACTGCTTTTCGCCGGGCAGGCGCAGAAGGAACTTTTCGTCAACGAAGCCCATGCCCTTGCTGATGCGCTGCTGCATTGCGCGATCGAAGGCGAAGCGGCAGCGCCGCCCTCCGAGCCGGCCGAAGGCGAGGCCTGGCTGGTGGCGTCCGGTGCCTCCGGCGCCTGGACCGGGCAGGCAGGGCGGCTGGCGTGCCGGCAGGCCGGCAACTGGCTGTTCGTGACACCGCGCGACGGCATGCGGCTGCTCGACCGAGGGACAGGTCAAGAGATGCGCTTTCACGCTGGCTGGCAAGCACCGCAACCGCCGCCGGAACCTTCTGGCGGTTCGGTCGTTGACAGCGAGGCCCGCGCAGCAATTCAGGGTTTAATCGCTGCAATGAGGCTAGCCGGGATCTTTCCTGATCCCTGACATGAGGGTTAGCGTTTTGGAAAGCAGTCGTCGCCAATGGAGCGCAGGTTGGACAGTATCGGTTCGACCCAAGCCCTCGTAATTGCGGCATTCTTGCAACAGCGATCAGTTTTGCACACTTGCGTGGGTATCATCATGAAGCTAGAGACATTCGAACTCGGTGGCTCCAATCTCTCGAATAGGGGAACAATAATGCGTAAACTCGTCATAGGGATGGCGTTGGCTTCCACCGCCATCGCCGCGCCTGCAGTGGCGCGCGACGGCCAATGGTACGTCGAACTCGACGCCGGCGGCATGATCGTTGAAGATCTTGACTTTGACATTGCTCGCACCGTTGCGACGCGTCCCACGACCGGCACTCTCGATCTTGCAACCGGCTACGATGTCGGCGGCATCGTCGGTTACGATTTCGGTGCGTTCCGCCTCGAAGTCGAAGGCAGCTATCGTCGTGCTAACGAAGGCGACGAGTACAGCCTGGCTGGCGGCACCGGCCTGGCCGCAGGCACGACCTTCACCGATGGCCAGATCGACGGCGGCGCCAGCGCGCTGAGCTTCATGGTCAACGGCCTGCTCGATTTCGGCTCCGACGACGGCCTTCAGGGCTTCATCGGCGGTGGTGCCGGTGTGGCTCGTGTGAAGGTGCAGGCAGCTGCGCCGATCGGCGGCAACCTGGACGACACCGACACCGGTTTCGCATGGCAGGCTCTCGCGGGCGTCCGCGCTCCGATCAGCGACAGCGTGGACATCGGCCTCAAGTACCGCTTCTTCAACGCGGACGACGTGGACGTGGTCAACAACCTGAACGAGAACGTGAGCACGCGTTTCCGTTCGCACTCGCTGCTCGCCACACTGACCTTCAACCTGGGCGGTGTGGAAGAACTTCCCCCGCCGCCCCCGCCGCCTCCGCCTCCGCCTCCGCCGCCGCCGCCGCCGCCGCCGCCGGAAGTGGTCTGCAACAAGGGTCCGTACATCGTGTTCTTCGACTGGGATAAGTCGGACGTCACGCCTGAGGCAGCGACCATCCTTGACAGCGCCATCAGCGCTTACGGCAACTGCGCCAACGTTCCGATCATGCTGGCCGGCTATGCCGACCGTTCGGGCACCGTGCAGTACAACCTCGGCCTCTCCGAGCGTCGTAACTCGTCGGTCCGCAGCTACCTCACGGCGCGCGGTATTCCCGATGGCGCGATCTCGAGCCAGGCGTTCGGTGAAAGCAACCCGCGCGTTCCCACCGCTGACGGTGTGCGCGAACTGCAGAACCGTCGCGTCGAGATCACTTACGGCCCCGGTTCGGGCATGTAAGTTCGCTCAACGCGAAAGAATTGAGGGGTCGGAGCAATCCGGCCCCTTTTTCTTTGGAGCCGGTCGCGCCACTCTGCGTTTGAGCCAATGACGGAAAAAATGCAGGAGCATCGGATGTCCCCCAAATACGCGCTATTCTTCGCCGGTGCGGCGACGCTCGCCTCCTGTGCCGGCGCGAACGCCCCCGCGCCAGCCGGTCACGCGGATCATGCCGGCCACGCAGGACATGCCGCCGCCGAACCCGCGCCGCAGCCGCTCAGCCTGGCCACGGCAGCGCTGAAAGCGGCCGACGGCTCCGAGCGAGGCTTGGCCACGCTGGCTTCGACCGGAGGCAAGATCGAACTGCGCATAAGCGGCATGGCGCTTCCGGCAGGCAGCCACGGCGCCCATCTTCACGCGGTCGGCCGCTGTGACGCGCCCGATTTCACCAGTGCTGGCGGTCATCTCAACCCGCATGGCAAGATGCACGGCACCGAAAATCCCAAGGGCAGCCACCTCGGGGATCTGCCCAACATCAGCATTGCCGCCGATGGCAAGGGCTCGCTGGTCGCCACGGTCCCCGGCACGCCGGCCGATGTGGAAACCAACGTATTCGATGCCGATGGCACGGCGGTGGTCATTCACGCCACTGCCGACGATTACAAGACTGACCCCAGCGGTAACAGCGGCGGCCGGATCGCCTGCGGCATCCTGGTTCGCCCTGGCTGACCCGCTCCGCCGCTATTCGGCGTAGCGGGTGTGGTCGGCCAGCCCGGCCTGATCAAAGCCGCTGCGCCGCAGGCGGCAGCTGTCGCAAACGCCGCAGGCCCGGCCATCGGGCAGCGGGTCATAGCACGACCAGCTCATTTCCGGACGCAGCCCGAGGCGATGCGCTTGCCGCGCAATGTCCGCCTTACCCAGATGCTGGAGCGGCGCATGGATGGAAAACCGCTCACCCTCGGCACCCGCCTTCGTTGCGAGGTTGGCGAGGTGGGCAAAGGCCGAGATGAACTCGGGCCGGCAATCGGGATAGCCGGAGTAGTCCAGCGCATTCACCCCGATAAAGATATCGATGGCACCCAAGGCTTCCGCCCAGGCCAGCGTGAGCGAGAGGAATACCAAGTTGCGCGCGGGCACGTAAGTCACCGGGATGCCGAGGCCCACGCCCTGCTTCGGCACCTCGATATCATCTGTCAGCGCCGATCCGCCGAATTGCCTCAGATCGAGCGGCAGAACGACGTGCCGCTCCACCCCCAGACTGGCGGCGATCTCGCGCGCGGCGTCGATCTCGATCCGGTGGCGTTGGTTGTAGTCGATCGTGAGGGCGTTGAGCCGATATCCAGCCTCGCGCGCAAGCGCCGCGGTCACCATGGAATCGAGCCCGCCCGAAAGCAGGACTACGGCCTCGCGCCCACCGCCATGCGGTTCGTAAGTCATGAACAGGCGCTAGTCTTTGGATCGCCACAAGGCAATGTGGCCAGATCGAATACAGGAGCGGAAGCCCGCGAACCCGTCAGACGCAATCGCCGATCCGGCGCGCTTCCGCTGCGAAAGCGAATGGCAGGCCGCCTTCGATCCCCTGGCTGTCGATCTGGACCAGACTGTCGCTTTCCCGCCGGATTTGTGTCCGCCCATAGCCTCGCCCGCGACAGATGTATTGCACCGTCACCCGACTGGCTTCGTCCTCGACAATCAGGCGATCGCAGTTCTGACGCCGATGGCGGAGCTGGATCAGCGGCCGCCCGCTGCGCAGGCACAGCCGTTCCACCTGCGCCTCTCCACGCACCCGCAACTCCCAACGCCCGGCCTGCAACTGGTCGAGCATGGCGAGCGGAGGCCGCTCGCCGGCCGACGGCGTTGCGCTCGCCAAAGCGATCACCACGGCGGCAAGAATTGACCCGATGCGTTGCATCTGCGGCTCACGAACTCCGATAGCATCCGGCGCGAAGCCGATCCGGGGTCCATTAACAGCATTGGCATGAAAGACCAACCGTGCTGTAGCAGCGGTGAACCGGCCTAGAGTTCGATCTTGAAGACCTTCGAACAGAAGGCGCAGTCCACGGCGATAAAGCCATCGTCACCACGCATTTCGACGCGCTCTTCTTCGGGAAAGCGACCGATCACCGCTTCGTAGTAGTCCGCCGAACACCGGCAACCCCGCGAAAGCGGCTGCAGGCGGGTTACCCGCACTTCTTCCTCTTCGTGGAAGAGCCGCCATACCAGCGCCTCCAACGAGAGGTCGGGATTGACCAGCTCGTCCTGGCGGGTGCTGCCCGCGAGCGCGGCGACGTGCTCCCATTCAGGGTGATCCATCTGCACATGCAGCCGCTCGCGCCCTTCCTCTCCGTCCGGAAGATGCTGCACCAGCAACCCGCCGGCCGCGCAGTGCTGGCCATCCCAGCGGATGCCGGTACGGATCAGCGTGGGCACTTGCTCCGACTGCGCGAAATAGACCTGGCAGGCTTCCGCCAGCGATCCGCCTTCCAGCGGGACAATGCCCTGGTAGCGCTCGTTCGCTGTCGCCAGATCGAACGTAATCGCGAGATAGCCGTCTCCCAGCAGCGCCTCGAGCGACGGGAATGTCGCCAGCGCGCTGAGCCGCTCCGGATCGTGGCGCACGTAGCCTCGGATCTCGCCGGCGCGGTAATCGCAGACCAGCAGATCGACGATGCCGTCGCGCGACTGCGCCTGCATCGTTAGCTGGCTGTCGTCTTCCTTCAATAGCGAGGCGATCAGCGTGGTGAGCACCAGCGCTTCGGCGAGGAGATGCCGGATCGCGGTGGGATACTCGTGCGCGGAAAGGATCGTGTCGAGTACCGGCCCCAGCCGGACCACCCGCCCTCGCGCGTGGCGGTGCGGCACCGAGAAGGCGAGGACGCGATCGAAGCCCGTCTCGTCGGGAGGGATCGCGGTCGGGGTCACAGTTGCCCGAAGGCCCAGCGCAGCACGGACTTCTGCGCGTGAATGCGGTTCTCCGCCTCGTCCCAGACCACCGACTGCGGGCTGTCGATCACTTCGTCGGTGACTTCCTCGCCGCGATGCGCGGGGAGGCAGTGCATGAAGATCGCGCCGGGCGCGGCGGCGGCCATCAACTCGCGATCGACCTGATAGGGTTGCATCGCGGCGATCACGTCCTCGCCGCCCGCCTGGCCCATCGACACCCAGGTGTCGGTCACCACCACTTGCGCGCCCGCCACCGCCGCGCGAGCGTCGCGATGAAATTCCAGAGCTGTGCCTGCGGCACGCGCCCGCGCGACGAAGCCCGGATCGGGATCGAACCCTTCCGGCGCGGCGATGCGCAGGCCGAACCTCATCAAGCTCGCCGCTTCGATGAGCGAGTTGAGCACATTGTTGCCGTCCCCCAGCCAGGCCACCTGCAACCCCGGCAGCGCGATCCCGCGCTCCACGATCGTGAGCAGGTCGGCCATGATCTGGCAGGGGTGCGACAAGTCGGTGAGGCCATTGATCACCGGAACGCTGGCGTAATGCGCGAGTTCCTCGATCTTAGCGTGATCGTTCGTGCGGATCATGATCGCATCGACCATGCGGCTGAGCACGCGCGCGGTATCGGCCACGGTCTCGCCGCGCCCCAACTGCATCGAGCCCGCTTCCATCACAATCGCGCTGCCGCCGAGCTGGCGCATGGCGATATCGAACGAAACGCGCGTGCGGGTGGAGCTCTTCTCGAAGATCATCGCGAGCACGCGCCCGCCCAGCGATGCGTCCGTGTCGGGCAACCCCTTGGCCAGGCCGGCGCGCGCCGCCTTGCGATCGAGCGCATCGTTGAGCATCGCGGCGACGGCATCGCCGCCCGCGTCGGACAGGCCGAGGAAATGTCGGGTCATTTGCCGGTGGGCTCCGCGCTATAGCTTTCGGCGGCGGCCGAGAGCCTTTCCATGAACTCGTCGATGTGGCTGTCGTCGATGACCAGCGGCGGCACCACCCGCAGTGTGTTGTCGCCGCCCGAAACGGTCAGCAACCCGTGGTTGTCGCGCAGATGAGCGACGAAGCCGCGCGGCTCCACCTTGAGCTTCACGCCCATGAGCAAGCCGCGCCCACGGACCTCCTCGAAAAGCTCCGGGTAATTGCCGATGAACTGCTCCAGGCCGGCGCGCAGCTTGCTGCTCTTGTCGCGGACGTTGTCCAGGATCCCTTCCTGCTCGAATGCGTCGAGCACCGCCATGCCCGCCGCCATGCCCAGCGGGTTGCCGCCATAGGTGGAGCCGTGGGTGCCGACCACCATGCCCCGCGCGGCCTTCTCGGTCGCAAGGCATGCGCCGAGCGGGAAGCCGCCGCCGATGCCCTTGGCGGTCGCCACTACGTCGGGTTCGATGCCGTACTGCTCATAGGCATAGAACGTGCCCGAACGCCCGTAACCGCACTGCACCTCGTCGAGCACCAGCAGCAGGTCGCGCTCGTCGGAGAGGCGGCGCAATCCCTGCAGGAATTCGTCGGAAGCAACGCGGATGCCGCCCTCGCCCTGGATGGGCTCTACCAGGAATCCCGCCGTGTTCGGCCCGATCGCGGCTTGCGCGGCGGCGAAGTCGTTGAATTCGACATAGCGGAAGCCTGGCAGCAGGGGCATGAAACCCTTGTGCATCTTCTCCTGGCTGGAAGCGCTGATCGTGCCAAGCGTCCGGCCGTGGAAGGCGTTGTTGAAGGTGATCAGTTCGAACTTGTGATCGTCGCCAGCGTGCTGGTGATAGGCGCGCGCGGTCTTGATCGCGCACTCCACCGCTTCGGCGCCGGAATTGGTGAAGAACACCGTATCGGCGAACGTCAGGTCGACCAGCCGCTGCGCCAGCCGCTCCTGATGCGGGCTGCCGTAGAGGTTCGACACATGCATGAGCTCGGCGGCCTGACGCTGGATCGCCCCGATCAGCCCCGCGTGCGAGTGGCCAAGGAGGTTCACCGCGATGCCGCTGGCGAAATCGAGGAAACGGCGGCCGTCCTCGCCGATCAGGTGGCAGTGCTCGCCGCGTACCGGCCGGACGCCGCACCGGGCATAGACGGGCATGAGCGGAGTGATCGCCATTGTGAACTTCCCTTGGATTCCGAGCTGTCTGGAGAGGATCGCAAACGACAAATGGCGGCCCCGCCAGGTCCGAAAACCCTTGGGGCCGCCATCTGCGCGCGTTTATGTAACCGCAAGCTTCCGGTCAAATCCCGGAAGCGGTTGCGGACGGGGTCAATCCTGACGCGGCGTAAGATTGACCGCCGAGTACTTGCCTCGTCGATCGACCTCGATATCGAACTCCAGCCGGTCGCCTTCGTTCAGGCTCGACATGCCGGAACGCTCGACCGCGCTGATGTGCACGAAAGCGTCGGGCTGGCCGTCGTCGCGCGTGATGAAGCCGAAGCCCTTCATCGAGTTGAAGAACTTCACCGTGCCGGTAGCCTTCTCTCCGGTCAGCTGGCGCTGCGGCGCGGCTTCCCGCTTCTCTACCGGAATGACGTCACCGACGACTTGCAGGTCGCTCGCGGAAATCTTGCCGCCGCGGTCGACCAGCGTGAACTCCAGCTGCTGACCTTCCGCCAGGCCTTCGAGCCCGGCGCGCTCGACCGCGCTGATGTGCACGAACACGTCCTCGCCGCCCTCATCGCGCTGGATGAAGCCGAAACCCTTGCCCGAGTTGAAGAACTTGACGACGCCCTTGCCCTGGCCAACGACCTGGGCAGGCATTCCGCCACCGCCGCCAGCACCGCCGCGCGGGCCGCCAAAGCCGCCACCACCGCCGCCGCGCGGGCCACCGAAGCCGCCACCGCCGCCGAAGCCGCCCCGGCCACCGCCGCCGCCGAAGCGATCGCCGCCGCCACCGAACCGGTCGCCGCCGCCAGCGAAGCGGTCACCACCGCCGCCCGCGAAGGGATCGAAACCGTCCTCGCCGAAACCGTCCCGTTTGTCGCGGCCCCTTCCGCGACGTCCTCTGTCAAAACCCATACTCTCGAACGTACCTTCGCTTCGCCCCATGCTACTCGCCCGGCAGCGCGGACGAATCGCGCCAGGCGACAGGGTCAAGCGGCCGGACATGCCGGCGCGACGCTCTCCTCTGCAGTTTCGGCAATATACGAGTTTGGGCGGAATGGCGAATCGAATCAGAGCTGTGGGTTCATCGGCGCTTAATTTTCAGACGATTGGCCGCTCGCTTGCCAGCATGGCTTGGCCTTGGCAGAGACAGGGCCAGCGCCGGTCGATCCGCATCGCCGCAAAGCGGGAGAATGCCCATGTTTCGCAAACTGTCCGATTCGGTTTCGGCGAGCCCGCAGATCGGTCTGGCCGAAGTGGCCGCCGCCGCGCAGCAGGGCTTTGCCCTGATCGTCAACAACCGCCCCGAAGGCGAAACCGACGATCAGACTTCGGGCGCCGAGATCGAGGCGGCGGCGAAAGCGGCCGGGCTCGATTATGTCGCCATTCCGGTGACCCACGCCGGGTTCAGCCAAGCGCAAGTCGAGGCCATGGCCGAGGCTCTCGCAAGCGCCAAGGGTCCGGTCCTCGCCTACTGCCGCTCCGGCACGCGCTCGACCTTGCTCTGGGCGCTGGCTCAGGCCCGCGAGGGCGTCGATCCCGAGGTGATTGCCGAGCAGGCCGCGCAAGCGGGTTATGACATCGGGCCGGTGCGCCCCATCGTCGATATGCTGGCTGCCGCTCCCCGCTAAACCGGGCCGGGTCGCGCGGGGTTCTGCCCCCTTACGGTTGCCATCTCCGAACAAACGAAAAGAGGGCCGGAGCGGTTGGCTCCGGCCCTTTCAAGGTGTGTTCGCAGGAGGAACATCGGATGGCGGGGCCGGGGAGGAGAGGAGGAAGTCCCGGCCCCGCCAAACTTGGTAATCAGTAGTTGTAGGCGCGCTCCCCATGCTCGCCGAGGTCGAGGCCTTCGCGTTCGACTTCGGGAGCGACGCGCAGGCCGGTGATGACCTTGGCGATGTAGAACGCGATGGCAGCGCCAATGGCCGACCACGCGATGGCGACCACGACCGCCATCACCTGGATGCCGAGTTGGCCGCCCAGGTCGTAATCGTCGGCGCCAGGGCCGCCGAGGCTGGGAAGCATCGTCACGGCGGTGCCGATCGAACCGACGATGCCGCCGATGCCGTGGATGCCGAAGGCGTCGAGCGAGTCATCGAGGTTCAGCTTTGGCTTGATCGAGACCACGAAGAACGCGCAGACCACGGCGGCGATGGCGCCGAGCAGGATCGCTCCGAACGGACCCGAGTTGCCGGCCGCCGGGGTTACCGCCACGAGACCGGCGATCGCACCCGAGCAAGCGCCCAGCAGCGAAGACTTGTGCCCCAGCAGACGCTCGGTGAGCATCCAGAAGAGCACGCCGGCGGCGGTGGCGACGAAGGTGTTGAGCAGCGCGAGAGCGGCCGAACCGTTGGCTTCCAGCGCCGAGCCGGCGTTGAAGCCGAACCAGCCCACCCACAGCAGACCCGTGCCGATCAGCGTCATGGTCAGCGAGTGCGGCGCCATGACTTCCTTCTTGTAGCCGATGCGCGGCCCAAGGATCAGCGCGCCGACCAGCGCGGAAACGCCGGCGTTGATGTGCACCACGGTGCCGCCCGCGAAGTCCAGAGCGCCCCAGCCGAAGATCAGGCCGGTGGCTTCATCGGTGGCGCCCAGATACCAGACCATGTGCGCGATCGGGTAGTAGACGATCGTCAGCCAGATCGCGGCGAAGATCATGAGCGCCGAAAACTTCAGGCGCTCCACCAGGCCGCCCACGACGAGCGCCACGGTGATCGCGGAGAACGTGAGCTGGAAGGCGATGAACACGAATTCGGGGATGACGACGCCGTCGGTGAAGGTGGCCACCGTGGAATCGCCGGTCACGCCCGCCAGGAAGTACTTGCCGGTGGACACGAACTGGTTGTCGTCGCCGCCGAAGGCGAGGCCATAGCCGTAGATCACCCAGAGGATCATCGCGAGGCTCGCCACGGCGATGATCTGGGTCAGGACGGAGAGCATGTTCTTGGTGCGGACCAGGCCGCCGTAGAACAGCGCCAGCCCCGGCACGATCATCAGCATGACCAGCACGGTCGCGACCATCATCCAGGCGGTGTCGCCTTTGTCGGCGACCGGCGCGGCGGCTTCGGCCGCGGCGGCTGCGGGCGCGGCGACCGCTTCAGCGGCCTCCTGCGCGAAAGCGGCGGTAGCGGCGAAGAGCGACGTGCCCAGCGCGCCCGCGCCGCAAAGAACTTTGCGGAACATAGTGGCTTCCCCCTTTTCGGACGCGCCCATCAAAGCGCGGTATCCCCGGATTCGCCGGTGCGGATGCGCACGGCCGACACGAGATCGAGAACGAAGACCTTGCCGTCGCCGATCGCTTCGGTGCTGGCGGTCTGCTGGATCGTCTCGACGATCTGCGGCGCAAGATCGTCGGGCGCAGCCACTTCGATCTTCACCTTTGGCAACATGTTGGTCGAATATTCGGCGCCACGATAGATTTCGGTCTGGCCCTTCTGGCGGCCGAAGCCTTTCACTTCCGAGACCGTCATGCCCGCGACACCGATGGCGCCAAGGGCCTCACGCACCTCGTCGAGCTTGAACGGCTTGATGATGGCGATGATAAATTTCATGCCGATCCCCTGCTAGCCACCGGCCCCTCGCCGGCAGGGAGATGGTTCGCAAGGGGCGTGCCAGTTTAACGATTCAGTAGGAAATCAGCGGATTTGTCCGCCAGGCGGCGATCCCTCACGATCGGCCGCCGCTCGAATCCTGTGCAGATGCCTATTTTTTGGGCAGCTCAAGGCGGGCCCAGACCGGTAAATGGTCTGACGCCTGCGCGGACAACGCGCTGTGATGCACCTTGGTTTCGATCACGCCCAACCCGTCCGACACGACGATGCGGTCAAGCTGCGCGACCGGCCGGCGCGAAGGGAAGCTGCGGCCGGGGGCAAGCACGCTCCAGTCCTTGCCGAACTCGCGGAAGCAGCCGCCGTGCAGCGCCCATTCGTTGAAGTCTCCCATCAACACCGACGGGCAGGCCTCCCCGCAGTCGGCCATGTGAGCCAGCACCGAGCGTATCTGGTGGCGGCGGCGGAGCCCGGACAAGTCGAGGTGCATGCCCACCACGCGCACCCGTTGCCCTTGCGCGA
>VFQT010001612.1_pt1 | contig 26473 bp, 25 predicted proteins | sample 3512381 | NCBI WGS metagenome assembly VFQT01 (sample SAMN10412376, study PRJNA504923) | tailings metagenome | isolation source: Relicate 2 Philex TSF3 active mining site | place: Philippines: Tuba, Benguet | collected 2017-08-29
CGCTGGCGTCGCAAAGACACTCTTTTTGGTAAGTTAGGTTACTTACAAGCTGTTACGCATACGTCGAATATTTTATTTGCCGATTTGCAACATATTGATCGTCAGAAAGATCAAATTTATTCCAATACCAAACATTTTGTAGATGGTAAGCCTGCTAACAACGTTTTATTAACTGGTGCGAGAGGTACTGGTAAGTCCTCTTTGATCAAAGCATCTTTGAATGAATTTTCAGCCAAAGGACTAAGGCTTGTTGAAGTTGATAAAGAACATTTAACAGATTTGGGTGATTTGACAGATATTTTGGCTAATCGTCCTGAGCGATTCATTATCTTTTGTGATGACTTATCTTTTGAAGATGGTGAGTCAGGATACAAATCATTAAAGTCAGCTTTGGATGGTTCTGTAGCTGCTCAAGTAGATAACATCTTGATTTATGCCACCTCGAATCGTCGCCATTTATTGCCTGAGTACATGAAAGACAATGAGTCTTATCGTCATACTTCAGATGGTGAGATACATCCAGGTGAAGTAGTAGAAGAGAAGATTTCCTTATCAGAGCGTTTTGGTTTGTGGATTTCATTTTATCCACCTAAACAGGATGAATACTTAGATATGGTCGCTCATTGGTTAAAGCACTTTGGCTTATCTAACCAAAAGATTGACGCAGCAAAACCAGAAGCGCTAATTTGGGCTTTGGAAAGAGGTTCAAGATCAGGTCGAGTGGCATGGCAATTCGCTCGCCACTGGGCTGGCCAAGAATCCTAGGGCATATGCCGTCATCATCTCATCCGGAAGTAACTGCCAGTGGCCGACCTATTGTTGAGGTGGCTGTTGGTATCCTAATCAAACCAGATCAATCAATTTTGCTTGGCCAAAGACCAGAGGGTAAACCTTACGCAGGCTATTGGGAGTTTCCTGGTGGCAAGATTGAAATTGGTGAAACCTTGCTGCAAGCCCTACAACGAGAACTTCAAGAAGAGATTAATGTGTCCATCAATGATGCGAGTGAATTCTTGGTCATTGAACATGATTACTCTCATGCATATGTGCGGCTACACATTTGTTTGGTAAGCTCTTGGGTGGGCGAGCCAAAGGGTCTGGAAAATCAAGCGCTATCTTGGGTTTTGAGAAAAGATATTGCTAAGCCTAGTCTTGAGCCAATTCTGCCCGCAACCTTACCAATTTTAGAAAAGTTAAGTGCTTTTTTAGAAGTTGCAAAGTGATAGCTGAAAGCTAACATCTTCACCAATAGGGCGTGGCTTTGTTTCGCCATCACATGTCATGAAGCGAGTCCATAGCATATATTTGTTGGCACTAATTTCTGGAATGAGAGCAGGATTCTCAATGCCAACACGCATTAGTTGATACGTTTTACCAGACAACATTTGCTGATACGCTCCATTTGGAGCCACCATGTTCTCGGCCTTGCCTGAGCTCCTAAGGAGCTTTAAGAACATTTGGCTAGCGTCTTTCCATGCTAATAATGGTGCAACGTAGTTTTTAAGACTTTGGCGACGTTGATCAGCAGGTGTATATTGCCAAGCAAAATACGCTGGCAAATCAACTGGGCTTGTGCCACCCGGAATGCTTAACCGTGAGCGAATGAGACTTAGCCATTCGCTTTCTAAAATTTGTGCGTTTGTTTTTCCAGTCTGATTAATCTTGACCCAAATGGCATCCATATCATTGAGAGTCTTAGATAGAGCATTCTGATTAATTTGTGTAGCAGTTTTGAGTGCCATCAAACTGGTTCGTTGACGATCGAGCTCTTTCATTAAGCTGGATTTCAAATCTGCACGTGCAGTGATTTCTCCTAAATCGAAAAGAATAGCAATCGCCTGATGCTGATCGCGAGCATCATCTTTTTCGACGAAGTACTCAAAACGGTCGAACAGGTACTCCAGTCTTAATAGACTGCGCACAAGTTCGTTGAAGGGGTATTCATAAATAATCACAGATTCATATTCTAGACTGAAAATCTATGATTTTTGGTAAAAAAAGCGTGTTTTTAGGGACTTTTATGTCTCAAAAGTATTTGATGTAAACGCTTGGACTCAATCTCAAGCTCCTCAAGAGTGCCGTTGTTTTCTATCACATAGTCAGCCACGCTGATTCTCTCGTGACGACTGGCTTGGCTAGCAATAATCTTCTGGATCGTCTCTATTGGCAACTGGTTTCTGGCTTGAACCCGAGAAATCTGTAGTTCTTCGCTGCAGTCTACTACTACGACATAGTCGATTTTTGGCGGTGTTTGATGAATCCACTGCCCAGATTCAATCAATAGTGGAACCATGAAGACAACATAAGGAGGCTGTTTTTTAATACCTTCCGATGCGATTTCTTGTGATTTTTGATGAATTAATGGGTGGGTAATTTGCTCTAGGGCTAATTTGGCTTTTGGGTCACTAAAAACTAAAGTTCGCATTTTGCCTCTATCCAATGATCCATCAGGAAGCAAAAACTCATCTCCAAATGAGAATTTGATGGCTGGCATGGCAAGACCATCTTGCCCAGTAATTTGGTGAGCTATTAGATCGGTATCGATAACCAGCGCCCCCATACTTTCTAGGTATGCAGCAACTGCATTTTTCCCGCAGCCAATGCCACCAGTTAAGCCAACTCTTAGTACATGCTTAAGTGGTGTAGCGGTGTTTTGATTATTAGCCATATCAATGTGATGATGCCACCAAGTGCAATAAATGGTCCGAATGGAAAAACATGTGATGAGTCTTGTTGATGAACTTTAAGCCAAATATAGCCACCAAGTAAACCAGTTGTTGATGCGATGATCAAAATATATGGCAAGCTTTGCCAGCCGAAACATGCGCCTAAGCCAGCGAGTAGTTTTGCGTCACCCATACCAATGCCATGTGTTTTTTTAATTCTAAGATAGGCTAAGTTCAATAAATATAGGCTCAGATAGCCACTCACACATCCTATTAGTGCTGATGGTGTATCTGTCCATCCTAATCCTAGTAAGCTGTTTGCGATTAGTCCATAGGCGGCAAGAGAAATTGTCAGTACATCAGGTAGCTGAAATGTTCTGAAATCAATCCATGCTAAAGCAGTTAGCAGAACTATCAAAACAATGACGGAAATGATTTCTATCAAAGAATCTGCCCCATTTGAAAGATAGGTAAGTATAGAGAAATCACCAAGGTGCCAATAACCAATCCCATGATGATCATTAGGATTGGCTCTAAGCTTTGAGTTAAGCCATCAATTAACTCATCTAATTGACAAGATGCCTGATTCGATATGAGGTCTAACATTGAGCAGAGTTCACCTGATGACTCGCCAACATTAATTAGTTGTAACTGAGCCTCATTTAAAAAATAGCCTGTGGCTTTGAGTTTCGCTAAAGAGCTGCTTAGGGGCCAGCCTTGACCTAATAGGCTATCTACGTCTGAGCATAATTGAAACGTGACCCAGTCATTTGATATCAAAGCCGTTTGTCTGATTGAATCCAATATAGGCGCGCCACTAGATAGTAAAGTTGAAATATTTCTACTCCACTGTGCTAGCAAAAAAGCTCTTCTAATTGGGCCAAAAATTGGTAGTCGACATAATAAGAAATCAATTCTCATTTGAAACGACAAATACCTCTGCCATATTTGAAAAAATACAAATAGTAAAAAAATTACCGACAAGCCAATTGGCATCCAAAATTCTTTGAGCCAATGAGATGCGGCAATTAAAGCCAATGTTGGTGTTGGAAGTTCGGCTTGGAAATTGGCGAACATTTTTTCAAAGCTTGGTATGACCCATATGAACATCGCCCAAAGTATGGTGCATGAAGTTAATAAAACAATTGTGGGGTAATGAAGTGCTTTTTTAACTTTGCGGTTAATTTCAATTTTTTTATTGAGGTAACTCTCAATTTGTTTAAAACTGTTGGTTAATGATCCGCTAATTTCACCTGTATGTATTAGGCCGATACAAAACATGTCAAAACCCATGAGCTTAAATGACATGGACAGAGTGTTCCCCTGTTTTAGTTCACTGGCAACGCCATGCATTTGCATTAGGTTGATTGCATCGAGGAGCGGTAGACCTGCGTCAAGCAATGTTGAAAATTGCTTGCTGACTAATAGTTGTTCTGCTGGGTTTAATTGTTTCATGCGGTATATCTCATAGCTTCTGCCGCACTGGTAATGCCTCTTTCAACTAGCATTTGCGCGCTATCTTGCAAGCTGATAATTTGACTAGCGTGACAGTAGTTGTTGATGGCTGTTAGCGTGGTGCCTGATTCAATCATGAAGCGTAGATCATGATTAATTGGAAGCACTTGATGTATACCTGTTCGACCTTTATAGCCAGTGCCATCACAAACATGGCATGACTGATTACTTTCTGCGGTTGATTTTCCTGCACAGTTAGGGCAAAACAATCTAACTAGTCGTTGCGCTGTAATACAAATTAAATTGTTAGCTAGTTGATCAAGACTAATTCCAAGCTGCTTTAAACGCCATAAAGCCCTTGGAGCATCATTAGCATGGAGGGTTGCTAAGACCAGGTGACCAGTTTCAGCTGCCTGAAACGCTACTTCAGCAGTTTTTAAATCGCGAATTTCTCCAACCATAATCACATCAGGATCTTGTCGCAAAAGAGCTCTGAGCGCATTGTCAAATCTTAGACCAGCTCTCTCATTGATGTGAACTTGGTTCACACCTTTTAACTGAACCTCAATCGGATCCTCAATGCTAGTGAGATTTTTGGTGTTATCCATTAATTCTTTTAAACAGCTATATAGGGTGTGTGTCTTGCCGCTGCCAGTAGGTCCGGTGACTAAAATAAAACCTTGAGAGCGCGTTAAGGCATGCTTTAAATCTAATAACTGTCTGTCTGTAAAGCCAAGCATATTTAGATTTAAATCATCAGCTGATTTATTCAGAATCCTAAGAACAATTTTCTCGCCATGCAAGGTTGGAAGTGTGGAAATACGACAGTCAATGCTTGGGGCATCATTTTGGTAGCCAATCAACATTTGGCCGTCTTGTGGCAGTCGTTTTTCAGCAATATCCAAGCGTGCAAGAATTTTTATTCGACTAGCAATTCTTTCGTGCCAGTTGGAAGGTGAGCTTGTAAGGTGTTTTAGATGGCCGTCAACGCGCAGGCGTATGTGACTTACGCCATTCTCTGGTTCAATATGAATGTCACTGGCTCTGATTTGTAGAGCTTGATTAACAACGTTTTGCCAGAAATGAATAATGACATCATCTTGTTCAGGCATTCGGTTGATAAATTCGAACGGTTTTTATAATTTGATCATCAACCTGAATGATTTCCATCACAATCCCATCAATCTTGATGCTCACGTTGTTGTCTGGAATATCTTCAAGAGTTTCAATCAATAAGCCGTTTAGTGTTTTAGGTCCATCGATTGGTAAATTCAAATTAAGTAGTCGATTCAAATCTCTTAAGCTTGATGATCCATCAGCGATGTAAGTGCCATCAGCTAGCCATTTTGTTTTAATGGCCAAGTCGGGGAGTGATGTGGTGAACTCGCCAATCAACTCTTCAAGAATATCTTCAATCGTTACTAAGCCTTGAACAATGCCGTATTCATCAACAACTAAGCCTATGCGCTCCTGATTTTCTTGGAAGAATTGAAGTTGTTGTAATACAGGTGTTCCGCTTGGAATGAAGTATGGCTCACTTAGTAAATCTCTGAAATGCTGGTGCTCGAGTTCTTCATCGCCCAATAAGCTCAGAGCTTTACGGACGGCAAGAATGCCGATGATTTTGTCAGAATCCTCATCGCACACAGGCAACTTATTGTGGTAGCAAGTTTCTAACTGATGAATCACGTCATCAATTGGCTTAGAAAAATCTAGAACTTCCATTCTGGATCTTGGAGTCATCACATCATCAACTTGAATAGTTTCTAAGTTAAATAGATTGACCAAGATACTGCGATGTTTATTTGGAATAAAGTGAGTTGATTCAAGCACCACGGAGCGTAGCTCCTCAGGTGTCATTTGTTGGTTGCTATTGGATTTAGTATCTACTCTGAAAATCTTTAATAAGCCAGTAACAAATAAATTAATCAATAACATTGCTGGCTTTAAGATCACGATCAAAGGTTTGATGATCCAGCTAGTGACTATTGAAATTCTTTCTGGGTAAGTGGCACCAATCACTTTAGGCGTGATCTCGCAAAAAATAATGATGAGTACTGCGGTTACACCAGTGCTAATAGATAGTACAGAGCCATTATTGCCAAACGCATGAATAGCAATGGCTGTTAGTAAAACGGGAACAATTGTGTTGACGACGTTATTGCCAATCAAGATGACCGATAACAACTCTTCAGTTTTACCCAATAAGTCTTGTGTGTTCTTCGCGCCACGATGACCTCGATTGGCTAAATGTCTGATTCTGTGACGATTGGCTGCCATCATGCTTGTCTCTGTGATAGAGAAAAATGCAGAGATAGCGAGTAACAAAATAACTACAGCTAACTGTGCCCACCACGGCCAATCATTAAGCCAAGAATCCATGAATGCTTTCCAAAGCAAAGAACATGAGAGTGACTATAGCAAACTCGCATGAATCTGTATGTGAATAACGGCACAAAATAGGGTAATAAATGCTGAAAGTTTTGTAGGAACTTTCTTACGTATGATGTTAATAACCACTCTAATAAGAATAGTTCTCATCTATGATAAAGTTTTTATGAATGCTTAATTAAGCATTTCTGACACAAGCAAGCCAGTTTAGTCGCCAGCCAGTGTATTGAATTGAAAGGCTGTTGTGTCTTCTGGTAAAACTCTTCATTGGTTGGTCGTTATTGCGGGTGGTTCATTTTCCATTACATCCACTGCATCAAATGTTAATCAGGCTCTGTATGCAGAATTAAGCTCACTTGAGCCTATTTCAGTCATTGCAACCAAAGGCGACCGTCTGATCTCTGATGTTCCACATTCTGTAGTTCTAATTGATAACAATGAAATTAATCGTAGAAATAGCAAAGACATCAAAGAGCTATTTAGTGAAGATTTAGATGTTGAAGTGAGATCTCAATCAGCACGATTTGGAGTTTCTTCTGGAGTAGGGCGCACTGGGCAAGAAAGTATCAATATTAGGGGTCTTGAGGGCAATAGAGTGTTGATGATGATTGATGGTATTCGTATGCCACATTCATTTGACTACTCCTCGGCCTCAGTTGGTCGCGGTGACTATGTTGAGTTGGAGGGTATTGGTCAGATAGAAGTTCTAAAAGGTCCCTCGTCTACTCAATATGGCAGTGATGGCTTGGCTGCAGCAGTGAACTTTAAAACGATAACTGCTAATGATTTATTAAAGGGGCAAGATAGTTCAGCTGCCATCAAAGTTAGTTATCGCTCTGTTAATCAGTCATCTACTGGCGCTATACATTTGGCAAGGAGAGAATCTGGATGGAGTGGATTATTAGTTTCGTCACTTACCTCAAGTTCTCAAATGAGTAACCAAGGTCAGCTAGATACTCCTGATGCTCTTCGCACAAAGCCAAATCCTGAAGATAACAATCAAACATACCTGTTGGCTAAGCTAGAAAAACAGCTGAAACCAAAACAAACCATGCTTTTAACTTTGGAGGATGTTACAAAAAGTCGGCACACAAATGTGTACACCGCTAGAACATCTAGCATCTTTGATCATCAAGCAAAAGACCGCCTAAAGCGCCAGCGCATTTCCTTGGATCTGGCGACTAATCAAACCATGTTTGGTTTTGAAGATGAGTCTTCATTCAAGTTGTGGGTACAACAGGCTGGAGTTAACCAGTTCTCAATGGAAGATCGGCATATTGATAGAAGTAGAGATAACAATCTTTCTGACAATTCATTTGGGTTGAATACGCATTGGGTTAACTACAAAGAGGGGGATTATTTACAAAAGTGGACATATGGATTCGATATCCAGCAATCAAAAATTATCCAATCAGTCAAAAGAACAGGTGACTACAACGATGAGGTGAAGTATTTCCCTGATACGCAAAGAAATCTTTTTGCCATATATGGTCAGCTGGAGTTGGATGCGGATAAGTTCAGTGTCATTCCAGGCCTTCGATTAGATCATTATCAATTTAAGTCGTCTCAAACAGGCTATAGTTTGCCGATAGTCAATTTGAGTGATTCCGCTATATCCCCTAGCATCTCAGGAGTGTGGAAGTTGCAGCCTTATGCAAAACCATACATAACATGGTCAAAGGGATTCCGTGCACCTACACAAGATCAAGTTAATAATGGTTTTAGCAATTTGAGGCATGGCTACACCAGTATTGGCAATCCGAATCTTCAATCAGAAAAAGCAAATAGTCTTGAGCTTGGTATTAAGGGTAGGTGGCAGAAGTCGAGATATACGATTGCTGGCTACAGTAACCAATACAAAGATTTTATTGAGCAACAGATAGTTGGTGGATCCGCAAGGCCAGGCGATCCATTGATTTATCAATACCTAAATCGTAGTCAGGCACGAATCCAGGGTTTAGATGTCAGGTTTGAGACCTCGTTCAAACGTTATTGGACTCTAACTTCTGGATGGGTCTACTCAAAGGGAAAGACCACATCGAGTGCTGGTCAAAATCAACCAATAGATACCATTCAGCCTATGCGAGCATCTTTAGGTTTGAGCTATCAACGTCAAAACTGGGGTGTTACAGGTCAATGGCTGCATACATGGTCGAAAAACCCATCGGATGTTGGGACAGTAACGGATACACAAACAAGAATGCAAGTTACCCAATATGTTGCTCCAGCATATTCAGTATTTAATTTGAGAGCGAATTGGCAGCCCAGAAAAGATTTAAATCTAAATGTGGGTGTTGGTAACTTATTCGATAAAAAATATTGGCGATGGTCGGATGTAAGGGGTATAGAGGCCTCATCCCCAGTGCTTGATGCCTACACAGGGCCTGGAAGAAATATCTCTGTCACACTGAGGTATGACTTATGACAATCGCCACCCGCCGAAATTTTTCAAAGGGTTTATTGGGCCTAGGATTATTAAGTCTAGTTAAGCCTTCTTATGCCAATCAAAATCGAGAGCACCCAATAAGAATTGTTTCTTTAGGTGGTGCGATCACGGAAATTATTTATGAATTGAACTTGCAAAAATATTTGGTGGGAGTTGATACAACATCTAACTATCCACTAGAAGTTAAAAAATATCCAAGCGTAGGATATGCAAGAACTCTATCCGTGGAAGGAGTTTTATCTTTAAGTCCTACCCACATATTGGCTACGGAAGACGTAGGTCCGCCAGCATTTGTTAGAGCAATCAAAAGTAATAAAAAAATCAATTTTCAAATACTAGATTCGGAATATAGCTTTAATGGCTTGATAAAAAGAGTTAGAGAAGTAGCAGGTATTGGTAATGTAATTTCTTCTCAAGACAAATTAATTCAGCGCTTAAATGAATCCTGGCGTACGGCATACTTGAATCAACAAGTAATTCAGCAGCCACCCAAAGTTCTTTTTTTGCTCTCACATCAAGCATCTCGTTTATTGGTAAGTGGTCGAGATACGGGTGCTGCGGCAATGATCCACTACGCCGGTGGAGTAAATGCCATGACTTCATATGTTGGATATAAACCATTAAACATTGAAGCATTTATTGAGGCTAATCCAGACATCATCTTGATGACCAAACAAAGCGAGAGCATCTTAGGGGGCTTGCAAGGACTATTGAAAATTCGTGCCTTAGGATCAGTAGCAGCAGTAAGAAACCATCGATTTATATCTATTGATGCCAATCAATTACTGGGTTTTGGTCCGCGCTTGCCTGAAACTGTTCTTGAATTGAGGCGAGCGCTACTTGTCTAATAAGATCAGTACAACAGTTGGTTTGATGAGCCTTGCATGCTTTCTCATGCTAGCTGTCATCACGTCTGTTTTCATTGGACCAGTTGAAATATCTTGGCTTGATATTTATGCCTTGTTAGATGGCAGAGTTGAATCATCTAGATCGTTAGATGTTTTGGTGGATATCAGATTGCCGCGCGTGCTTTCAGCGCTGGCAATAGGTGCTTCTTTAGGTTTATGCGGGGCCCTAACGCAAGCATTATTTAGAAACCCATTAGCAGATCCTGCATTGCTAGGAATCACGAGTGGGGCAGCATTGGCAATTGCCGTGATGATGATCTTTGCCCCATTATTAAATAACTTATTTGAATCAGGTGAGTTCATTCAGTATTGGTTATATCCAGGCGCAGCATTTTTTGGGTCTGCATTGATGTGCCAAATTTTGTTATTACTCTCAAAAGTCATGTCTTTGGTTTCTATATCTAGCCTGTTGTTATGTGGGCTGGCTTTAAATGCCTTGGCTTCAGCTGTGATTGGATTGTGTATATATCTGGCGGATGATCAACAGTTACGAAGCTTCACATTTTGGACTTTGGGATCGTTGTCGGGTGTCAACTGGAGTTCGTTCTGGATACTGATAGTCGGACTTTTGATTGGGCTTGGCGTGTTTATTAGATTGGCTCCGCAATTAAATGCTTTAGCCATGGGAGACGCTGTGGCACAGCACATAGGCGTTAACTTGCCCCGTATCAAAGTTGTGACCATTTTGTGCATTGCTTTACTTTGTGGGCTTTGCGTTGCTACCAGTGGTGTTATTGGTTTTATTAGTCTCATTGCCCCACAAATTGTTAGGGTTTTGTTTGGCGCAGATCACCGAATTGTTTTGCCCACCTCGATGTTGATGGGGGCACTTTTGTTAATCATCGCAGATACCTTAGCTAAAAACTTAGCAGCCCCTACTGAAATGCCAGTAGGGATCTTTACGGCATTGATTGGTGCGCCGTATTTCTTGTATTTGTTAAATAAAAAGAATTATTAAGTCTTGGATAAAGAAATGATTAATTCTATTTCTCAAAGTAAGTATCTTCAGATCTTAGGCCTTAAGAAAACTTGGCATAACGACCAGGCTTCTGATAAGTCTCATAGGTCAGGTATTTATATTGCTGAGTTGAATGTAGAAAAGGGTGAGCTTATTGCGGTACTTGGCCCTAGCGGCTCTGGTAAATCTACTTTTTTAAAGCTATTAGCAAAAGATATTGATCCTGATCTTGGTGAAATATATTTTTTAGATAAGTCGATGGTTGATTGGTCATATCAAGAGCTTAGTTTTTATCGAGCTGTATTACCCCAAGCGCAAGAGATTGGCTTTGACTTTTCAGTTGATTTAATTGTTGGACTCGGATGCTTAAATCAGAAAAATAAATCTGAACTTGAAGTTAAAAAACTAATCAAAAATTCTCTCAGCAGTGCCATGGCATCTCATTTAGCAGGACGACCATATATGACTTTATCTGGTGGAGAAAAGGCCCGCGTACAACTGGCAAGAATTTTTGCGCAAATGTGGAATATGCGAGAAGGCCTTTTATTGGTGGATGAGCCTTTTGCTGCCTTGGATCCATATCTGCAAATTGCATTGCTCTCAAATTTATGTGATTTTGCCAAGCAACGAGCTTTAACTATGATCGCAATCTTGCATGATGTTAATCACGCTTTACATTATTTTGATCGGGTAATTTTTATCAAAGAAGGGCTGATGAACTTTGATCAACCCATGAATAAAGTTAACCGTATAGATTTGGAAAATCTATACGGAATAAAATTTTTAGAACTAAAGACTAATGATGGTGAGAGCTACTTTTTCCCAGAGGGGTCAAACAAACTATGTCGATCGCTTGAGAGAGTAATCACATAAGTCAATCAAGCTCTGAGTGGCATCATTTTTTGGAAAACAGGCTAGAGCATCTTTAGCCAATTGAGCTTCTCGTTTTGCTGTTTCTTCTGTATATGTGATTGCATTTGATGCCATGATGGCTTCGTAAACTTGTTGGAACATGTCCTCTGGCAACTCATCAGCTTGTTCAATTGCGTGACGCACTAATTTCTTTTGCTCTGCCGTGCCGTGATCAAGTAAATAGATGAGCGGAAGTGTAGGTTTACCCTCTCTTAAATCATCACCGGCATTTTTACCCATTTGTTCTGCGCTAGCGGTGTAATCCAAAATATCATCAACTAATTGGAATGTTGAGCCAATGTGTCTGCCGTAAGCTTCTGCCGCAGCATATTGTTCCGGAGTTGCTTTAGCTAGAAGTGCGCCTAATGCTGCTGATGCTTCGAATAATTTGCCTGTTTTGTAATGAATTACTTGCATGTAACGTTCTTCATTCACATCAGGGTCATGCATGTTCATGAGTTGCAGCACTTCACCTTCGGCAATCGTATTGGTAGCATCAGCCAAAATCTGCATGATTTTTAATTCATTAGGCGCCACCATCATTTGGAACGCTCTTGAATATAGAAAATCTCCTACTAGAACACTCGCTGCATTTCCGAATGCAGCATTTGCAGTTGCGCGCCCACGGCGTAAATGAGACTCATCCACTACGTCATCATGTAGCAAGGTGGCGGTATGAATAAACTCAACAACTGCCGCCATGTCTAAGTGATGTTGAACTGGTTGGCCGTTAGCAATTGCCTGACTGGTTAATAGCAATAATGCTGGTCGAATTCTTTTGCCGCCTGCTTCAATAATGTAGGCAGATATTTGGTTAATAAGAGCAACTTCTGAGCTCAAACGATCTCTAATGACCCCATTAAGGGCCTGCATATCCCCTGAAATTGGGCTGAGAATTGTTTGCAAGTTAGTGCTCATTAACATTTTGTCTTTGATGTTTTCTAATTAGCTGCAGTTTAACTCATTGAATTAATTAAGTTTTATTATAAAAACTAGCAATAAATCAATTGCAGAGATGTCAATTCTACTTTTTGACTAGAAATTAAGCTAGGGCTATAATCTAGGGCTCTACTCGACATGGGGTCGGGTAGTTATTTAATAGAAAGATTTCAATATGTACGCGGTCATAAAAACCGGTGGCAAACAATATAAAGTTGCTGCTGGCGAAAAATTGAAAATAGAACAGATACCAGCGGATGTAGGCAGCGAAATCACTCTTGACCAAGTTCTCGCCGTAGGCGAAGGCGAATCACTAAAGTTTGGTGAGCCATTGGTTAGTGGTGCAGCTGTTAAAGCCACTGTTATTTCTCAAGGTCGTCATGACAAAGTGAAGATTTTTAAGATGCGTCGACGCAAGCACTACCAAAAGCGTCAAGGTCATCGTCAGAACTTTACTGAAATTTTGATTAACACCATCAAGGCCTAATAGGCAGAGGCGGAGTAGAAAATGGCACAGAAAAAAGGCGGCGGTTCAACACGTAACGGCCGTGACTCAGAGTCAAAACGATTAGGCGTTAAAGTTTATGGCGGTCAAGCCATCAATGCAGGCGGCATCATTGTTCGCCAACGCGGTACACGCGTTCACCCTGGTGTGAACGTTGGTTGTGGTAAAGATCACACATTGTTCGCATTGGTAGATGGTCATGTTCAATTTGGCGTTAAAGGTGCAGATAAGAAATCTTTCGTTTCTGTACTTCCGAGCGCTTAATTAGCCTTAACTGAGATAACGAAGAACATTCAGAACTCAGCATAAGGCCTCGCCAAATAGCGAGGCCTTTTTTATTGGATCTTATGAAATTTATCGACGAAGCCCGTATTGAAGTAGTTGCAGGCCATGGTGGTTCTGGCAGTGCTTCTATGCGTCGCGAAAAATTTATCGAATTTGGTGGTCCTGACGGCGGAGATGGCGGTCGGGGTGGCAGCGTGTATGCAATCGCAGACAGAAACATCAACACTTTGGTTGATTACCGCTTTGCAAAAAAACACTTAGCTCAAAATGGTGAGCCTGGTCGTGGTTCAGATTGTTATGGCAAAGCTGGTGAAGATATTGAGTTGCGCATGCCAGTTGGCACAATCATTCATGACATGGATACCAACGAGGTGATTGCTGACTTGACGTATCACGGTCAAAGATTGTGTTTGGCCAAGGGTGGTGCGGGCGGTTGGGGTAACTTACATTTCAAGAGCAGTACCAATCGTGCGCCAAGACAAAAGACCAGTGGGTTGCCTGGCGAAGAACATAAGCTCAGATTAGAGTTAAAAGTATTGGCCGATGTTGGTTTATTAGGTATGCCAAATGCTGGTAAATCAACATTGATTACAGCAGTATCTAATGCACGTCCAAAAATTGCAGATTACCCATTTACAACCTTGCATCCTAATTTAGGTGTGGTGAGGGTTGGAGCGGAGCGCAGTTTTGTGATTGCGGATATTCCTGGTTTGATTGAAGGTGCAGCAGAAGGCGCAGGCCTAGGCCATCGCTTTTTAAGACACTTGCAACGTACAAACTTATTGTTGCATTTAGTCGATATGGCGCCGTTTGATGAAAACGTTGATATTGTTGGTGAAGCAAAAGCGATTGTGAACGAGCTTAAAAAGTATGATGAGTCTTTATACGACAAGCCACGTTGGTTGGTTTTAAATAAAGTCGACATGATTGCTGAAGAAGATCGTGCAGCAAAAGTAAAAGCATTCATCAAAGCATATGGTTGGAAAGGCCCTGTATTTGAGATTTCGGCTTTGACCGGTGAGGGTTGCCAACAACTTTGTTACGCGATCCAAAAAGATTTGGATGCTAAGCGTCAAGAGCGTGACGAGGCTGAAGAACATGATGCAGATGTGCGTTTTCAGAGTAATGACGCTGACGACGAAGAAATTAACGACTAACTATATAAGTTATAGGAGCAGTTGGTGAGCAGAGCAATACAAGATGCCCAGTGCATTGTGATTAAAGTAGGTTCAACATTGGTAACTAATCGTGGCCAAGGACTTGATCATGATGCGATTGGACGTTGGGCTGCTCAAATGGCTGAACTGCGTACTATGGGTAAGCAAGTTGTGATGGTTAGCTCAGGCGCTATTGCTGAAGGTGTGCAACGCTTGGGTTGGGCCAAAAGACCAACAGACATTCATGAGCTCCAAGCTGCTGCTGCAGTTGGTCAAATGGGCTTGGTACAAGTCTATGAAACATCTTTTGCAAAGTATGGCATCCGTACGGCGCAGGTATTGTTGACTAATGCTGACTTGGCAGATGAGCAGCGTTACCAAAATGCCCGTATGACATTGTTAACTTTGATGAAGCATGGCGTTGTGCCAATCATCAATGAAAACGATACAGTTGTGACTGATGAAATTAAATTTGGTGATAACGACACATTGGGCGCTTTAGTAACAAACTTAATTGAGGCAGATGCTTTAGTTATTTTGACTGATCAAGGTGGTTTGTATAGTGCTGATCCTCGTAAAGATCCTCATGCAACATTAATTCAAGATGCAGTCGCTGGGGATGCTCAATTGGAAGCTATGGCTGGTGGTGCTGGCAGTGATATTGGTACGGGCGGCATGTTAACCAAAGTGCTAGCAGCAAAGTTGGCAGCTAAGTCTGGGGCAAGTACCGTGATTGCTTCTGGTTTGGAAGCTAATGTCTTAGTGCGCCTAGCCAATGGCGAGTCAATTGGTTCTCAATTGACGGCTAAAAAATAAAAACTAATTAGTAACTAAGGTTTTAGAAACGGAATAATTTCTTTCGCGCTTCTGCGAGGAATTGAGTTTTCACAAAATGCGTCTTGTATTAAAGCTGAGTGATAGCGGTTATAGCTATTACTCCTAACTGCTTGCCAACGACTATTTGGTGTTTTGACCCATTGATCATCTTTTTGCATAGTTGCATACAAGCGCCACTCATGCGTTTCACAGCGAATACCTTCGTAAGTCACTTGCTTGGCGCCAGCTGGGCTGGTGATAACGATGACGTAACGAATTACTTCATCCTTGCCAAAAGCAATTGAATTGGCATCAATGGCAAAAGTGAGGGGTGTGTTTGGTGACACATAAAAAGGTTTTAAATCTTTTGATGGTGGCGCAGTTGGAATCTTGACTTGAGTTTCTTCCCAAAAGCGTGGGGCGTCTGGATCATTTTCATCAGCAGGATCTGCAGTTCTGTATTGAGCTGCAGCGCTTAAGCTAATCAAAGCCAAAGAGCACAAAAGATATTTCAATAAATTCATATATCGTTGCTTATTGATCAAGAGCTCTCCGAATCTTTTTTTACATCATGTGGGTTTGATCTATACAGATCCAATGGGGATCCCCATGGCATCATCATCATTCTTGGGCCACGCGCAATGTATCTGGCTAGCTCTGATAGAGCTAATTCATAAACCTCGCGCTTGAAATCAATCACAACATCTAATGGAATCCAATAGGGGCTCCAACGCCATGCATCGAATTCTGGGTGGTCAGTGGCTCGTAGGCATACATCGCTATCACGACCTACCATGCGTAATAAAAACCAAATTTGTTTTTGGCCTCGGTAAGCTTGACGGGTCGTGCGGCGACCGGATGAAGCATTAGATCGACGCAGGAACTCAGCTGGCACGTCATAACGCAGCCATTCACGAGTACGTCCAATAATTTGGACGTGTTGCGGCTCTAAACCGATCTCCTCATGCAACTCACGATACATCGCCTGTTCTGGGTTTTCACCGTGTTGAATGCCGCCTTGCGGGAATTGCCAAGAATGTTGGCCAACACGTTTCCCCCAAAATACTTCGTTACGTTGATTGAGTAGAACGATGCCGACGTTGGGTCTATATCCCTCTCTGTCGAGCATATTCGTGCCCTAATCCTTTAATCCTTTAAAATCAATAAATTGATTATAGCTATATAGCTAACCCATATATTTTATAAAGTGAACCATGAAAGCATCTCAGTTTTTTATTAGAACCTTAAAAGAAGCCCCAGCGGACGCAGAAATCGTTTCTCATAAGCTCATGATGCGTGCTGGCATGATCCGTAAATTGGGCGCCGGTATCTATAACTATATGCCCATGGGTTTAAAGGTTATCCGCAAAGTCGAGGGCATTATTCGAGAAGAAATGAATCGTGCCGGTGCCGTTGAGTTATTGATGCCAGTGGTGCAACCAGCAGAGCTTTGGCAAGAAACTGGTCGCTGGGACAAAATGGGGCCGGAGCTTTTGCGCATCAAGGATCGACATGACCGTGACTTTTTGATTCAGCCAACCTCTGAAGAAGTAGTGACTGATATTGCTCGTCATGAAATCAAAAGTTATAAGCAGTTACCAGTGAACTTCTATCAAATTCAGACTAAATTCCGTGATGAACGTCGTCCTCGCTTTGGCATCATGCGTGGTCGTGAGTTTTGTATGAAAGATGCATACTCTTTTGACCGTGATGTTGAAGGGATGCAGGTCTCATATGCAAAGATGTTTGAGGCATACACACGTATTTTTAAGCGTTTAGGACTTAACTTTAGAGCAGTTAATGCAGACAATGGTGCTATTGGGGGTACAGGTAGTCAAGAGTTTCATGTGATTGCAGAAACTGGTGAGGATGCGATTGCTTATTGCCCTACATCAGACTATGCAGCCAATATTGAAACTGCGGAAGCTTTGTCACTGATAGCTAATCGTGCCGCACCAACTCAAGAAGTTACTTTGGTGCCAACACCAGGACAAAGCAAGTGTGAAGATCTTGCTAAATTCTTAAAGCTACCTTTAGACAAAACTGTTAAGTCGATTGTTCTAGCTGTTGATCAAGACGCTGGCCCACAATTGTTCTTATTATTGGTTCGTGGCGATCATGAGTTAAATGAGGTTAAGGCAAGTAAAGTGCCAGGTTTAACTGATTTCCGTTTCGCAACTGAAGCAGAAATCATTGACTACTTTGGTACGCCTCCGGGTTATTTGGGTCCTGTGAAAACGAAAAAACCGCTAACTGTTGTGGCTGATAGAACTGTTGCGCAAATGAGTGATTTTGTTTGTGGAGCTAACCAAGAGGGACATCATTTAACTGGTGTTAACTGGGGTCGTGATTTACCCGAGCCAATCATTGCAGATTTGCGTAATGTGATTGCTGGTGACGCATCACCAGATGGCAAGGGCACACTTGAAATTTGTCGTGGTATTGAAGTGGGGCACGTATTCCAATTAGGTACGCGTTATTCAGAATCAATGAATGCTGTTTACTTGGATGAAAAAGGGCAATCTCAACCAATGGTGATGGGTTGTTACGGTATTGGTGTGACACGTTTATTAGGTGCGGCGATTGAGCAGTGTTTTGATGATCGCGGCATCATGTGGCCAGTATCGATTGCGCCATTCCAAGTGGTGTTATGCCCAATGGGTTATGACCGTTCTGACATGGTTCGAGAAGCGGCTGACAAGCTCTATCAAGAATTAACCGCCGCTGGCGTTGAAGTAATTTTGGATGATCGTGGTGAGCGTCCTGGTGCGATGTTTGCTGATTGGGAGCTCATTGGTGTGCCATACCGTGTTGTGATTGGTGAACGTGGTCTTAAAGAAGGCCAATTAGAGTTCCAAGCTCGTACCGATACAGAAGCCACTAACGTTCCAGTTGCTGAAGTAGCTAACAAAGTGATTGACTCAGTCAAGGCAAAATTGGCCATTAACTAATCCACGTTAATCACACGTATTAAGCATTAACAAAAAAGCCTGTCAATCTCAAACTGACAGGCTTTTTTGTATTTAAAAAATACTTAATTAGCGTTTAAACATTCCGCCGATGCCTTTGGCTGCCATGCCGCCAAGCATGCGTGCCATCTTGCCGCCTTTAAATTGTTTCATCATGGTTTGCATTTGTTCAAATTGAGCGAGAACTCGATTTACTTCTTGAACTTGTACGCCTGCGCCTGCGGCAATGCGACGTTTGCGGCTTGCCTTAAGAAGTTCTGGTTTCATTCTTTCTTGAGGGGTCATGCTGTCGATAATGCCTTGAGTGCGACGCACCTGCTTATCAGCAACACTCATATCTTGTTTAGCTGCAGCTTGAGCAAATTGAGCTGGTAACTTATCAATTAAATTGCCAAGACCACCCATTTGTCGCATTTGACTGATTTGCATGCGGAAATCATTTAAGTCAAAGCCACCTTTTTTTACTTTATCAGCTAGTTTTTGAGCTTGCTCGATATCCACATTCTTTTGAGCTTGCTCAACAAGTGCCAAGATATCGCCCATGCCCAGAATGCGGCTGGCCATGCGTTCAGCATCGAAAGGTTCTAAGCCGTCTAGTTTTTCAGCAACACCAGCAAACTTAATTGGTACACCAGTGATGTGTTGAACAGATAAAGCTGCACCACCACGAGCATCACCATCTAACTTCGTCAGAACCACGCCAGTCAGGGGTAGCGTGTCATTGAATGCTTTCGCAGTATTAACGGCATCTTGACCCAACATGGCATCAACCACGAACAATGTTTCGATTGGGTTAAGTAATTGATGCAACGATTGAATTTCTTGCATCATGGCTTCATCGATGCCTAATCGACCTGCTGTGTCGACAATCAATACATCATGGTAGTGACGTCTTGCCCAATCAAGCGCATCTTTAGCAATATCACTAGGCTTTTGTGATTCAGTACTTGGGAAGAAATCTGCACCTGCTTGCTCAGACACCATCTTCAATTGAGCAATCGCAGCAGGACGATACACGTCACATGAGACTGTTAATACTTTTTTCTTTTGTGTATCTTTGAGCCATTTAGCTAACTTACCAACAGAAGTTGTTTTACCTGCACCTTGTAAACCTGCCATCAAAATAATGGCGGGTGGTTGCGCAGCTAAATTCAGTTTGCCAGCGCTAGGGTCACCCATGATGGCTGTGAGTTCTTTTTGAACTACACCAACTAAGGCTTGACCAGGACTTAAACTGCCAATAACTTCTTCACCAAGTGCTTTTTCTTTAATTTTGGTGATAAGTTCTTTGACAACAGGCAAAGCCACGTCAGCTTCTAATAAAGCTAAACGTACTTCGCGCAGCATTTCCGCCGTGTTTTCTTCGGTCAGCCTAGCTTGGCCGCGCATGGTTTTAACCACACGACTTAAACGGTCTGTTAGATTTTGAAACATATGAGCATTAAACTGTAGATATGAATATTTTAGGTCACCCCAGCCTCGCATGGTTACCCAGCATCTTATATTTCTTGTTTTTTTGGCAAGAAATAAGGGTTTACTCTCCAAAATCTGAGCAGAATCAAGGCTCTCCGCTGGTATCAAACCAGTCGCAGTGGCTTTTATTGCCAGTCATTCTGTTGCATGGTTTGATCCTACATGAGTCTATTTTTACCTCCCAGGGATTTATTTTTGGTTTTGCCCAAGCTTTATCGATGATGGCGTGGATTGGTGTGACCTTTTTCTGGTTTGAGAGCTGGTATTTACCAATGAAGGGTTTGCGCGCGGTAGTTTTGATTGCAGCAAGTATTTGTGGCATCTTGCCAGTGTTGTTTGCAGGCTACTTATTATCAGAAAGAGCCGTTCATGATCCTTGGTTCAGAGCGCACTTCATTGTTGCAAATATTGCCTATGGTTTATTAAGTCTGGCAGCCTTGCATGCAATCTTGATGCACTGGCAGGATCGTCATCTACACATGCCAACCCATGACAAGGGCAATAGCTTTTTTGCAAGATGGGGGAATCGTTTACCACCATTAATGACCATGGAAAGTATCTTGTTCAGAATCTTATCTGTTGGATTTGTCTTATTAACCTTAACAGTTTTTTCTGGTTTATTTTTTAGTCAAACATTGTTTGGTAGAGCCTTGTTTTGGGACCACAAAACAGTTTTTGGCATTTTGTCGTGGGTAATGTTTGCAGGGTTGCTCATTGCGCGTTGGCGTATAGGATTGCGTGGCCTGACTGCTGTTCGCTGGGTCTTAGGTTCATTTGTCGTATTGCTATTAGCTTATGTGGGTAGTCGTTTTGTCTTGGAAGTGTTGATTCAGCGATGAAATGGCTGTTATTCACTTTAATTCTGACGGGCCTAGTTATTTGGTGGCGTTACGCTCAGCTAGAGCAAAATAAACGATCAAGTGCAAAACCTGCATCAGAAAAACGTACACAAGCCGCTATGCAGCAATGCCCCCACTGTGGATTAAGATTTCCTCAAGGTGAAGGATTTGGCGCATATTGCTCCAAAGAACATCGTTTAGCGATTGATCCAAAAGGTTGGTGGGGTGAAGCACAGTGGGTTAAGTCACCGAATTACGATGATCGACCACAGGGTATGCCTGTGGAATTGGTATTAATTCATCACATCAGTTTGCCGCCTGGTCAATTTGGGGGTAATTACATCGCTGACTTTTTTCAAAATAAGTTAGATCCCAAAGCTCACCCATATTTCGCAGAAATTGCTGATCGCCAAGTATCGAGTCATTTCTTAATCAAGCGTGATGGTCAGGTGCAGCAATTTGTATCTACCTTGCACCGCGCATGGCATGCGGGTGTGTCAAATTTCTTTGGTCGTGAGCGATGCAATGATTTTTCGATTGGGATTGAATTAGAAGGAACGGATGATTTGCCGTTTCAGCCAGCGCAGTACCAATCTCTGAAAAATTTGATTCATGTTTTGAAAACAGCATACCCAATTGCAGCGTATGCGGGTCACAGTGATGTGGCACCTGGGCGTAAAACAGATCCGGGAATTCATTTTGATTGGGAACATTTTTCAGCCATGGCTGACATTCCACAAAGACAGCTTCCCTACGGTCTGAGCAAGCGATCTTAGTGCTTGAATCAGTATCTATTAGGCTGCTAGGTTAGCAAGCACTAACGCGATATTTTCAGTCAATTTTAATCCCCAAAATAGTGCCAAAAACGCTCAATTTTTAGCCCAATACTAGGGATTTCGATAGGTATTTTTATTAAAAAAATGCTTATCAAATGTCATATAAATATCCTATACTTAGTACCGTTGTCGCTAGTAAAACACTAAATGTAGTGTTCTAAACGGCGAATAGCCATTGAAAAACCCCAAAAAGAACAGCTTTTTTGCCTAATTAATACATATATATAGATATAGGAGTCCGAATGACCTACGTAGACCCACAAGTTACTGGCCAAACAACAAGCCCATTTGCTGGCCAATCAGCTGGTCAAGTTAGTCAAACCCCATCGCAAGGATTTACTGCCGGTGGTGTTGGTGGTGCACAAGCAACACAATTATCTGATTACAAAATTATTCGTCGTAATGGTTCAGTAGTGGCATTTGAGCCATCAAAAATTGCGATTGCAGTAACTAAAGCATTTTTGGCAGTAAACGGTGGTCAAGGTGCAGCTTCAGCACGTGTGCGTGAACAAGTTGAACAGTTAACTCAAGTGGTTGTGCGCGCATTGTTGCGTAGCCGACCAAATGGCGGCACGTTCCATATTGAAGATATTCAGGACCAAGTTGAGTTGGCATTAATGCGTAGTGGTGAGCACAACGTAGCTCGTGCTTATGTTCTTTATCGTGAAAAGCGTAATCAAGAGCGTGCAGCACAAGTGGCAGCACAACCTGTTGCACCAGTGATTGATCACCCAGGTCTGAATGTGACTGACAACGGTGTAGTTAAGCCATTAGACATGGCAGCACTACAAATGGTGATTCAGGCAGCATGCGAAGGTTTGGGTAATGCAGTGAACGCAGAGCCAATCATCAAAGAAACAATCAAAAACTTGTACGAAGGCGTGCCAATGGCTCAAGTCTATGACTCAGCTATTTTGGCGTCACGTACTTTGATCGAAAAAGATCCTGCATACAGCCAAGTAACAGCTCGTATCTTGATGCACACTATTCGTAAAGAGATCTTGGGTCGTGAAGTGCCTCAAGCTGCAATGGCTGCTGAGTACATCAACTATTTCCCGCAATTCATCAAAAAAGGTGTTGATGCGGAATTGTTGGATCAAAAGTTATTAACATTTGACTTGGCTAAGTTGGGCGCCGCTCTTAAAGCAGACCGTGACTTGCAATTTAACTACCTTGGTTTGCAAACTTTGTATGACCGCTATTTCTTGCATATCGAAGATCACCGCATTGAAATGCCACAAGCTTTCTTTATGCGTGTGGCGATGGGCTTGGCTTTAAATGAAGTAAACCGTGAAGATCGTGCCATTGAGTTCTATGAAATCCTTTCAACATTTGATTTCATGTCAAGCACGCCAACATTGTTTAACTCTGCAACATTGCGTTCACAGTTATCTAGCTGCTACCTCACAACAATTCCAGATGATTTAGATGGTATTTATGAAGGTTTGAAAGAAAACGCTTTGTTGTCTAAGTTTGCTGGTGGTTTGGGTAACGACTGGACAAGCGTACGTGCTCTAGGTAGCCATATCAAAGGTACAAATGGTAAATCTCAAGGCGTGGTGCCATTCTTGAAGGTTGTGAATGACACAGCTGTTGCTGTTAACCAAGGTGGTAAACGTAAGGGTGCAGTTTGTGCTTACCTAGAAACATGGCACTTAGACGTTGAAGAATTCCTAGAATTGCGTAAGAACACAGGTGATGATCGTCGCCGTACGCATGACATGAACACAGCGAACTGGATTCCTGACTTATTCATGAAGCGTGTGATGGAAAAAGGTGAGTGGACATTGTTCACACCATCAACATGCCCAGATTTGCATGACAAGTTTGGTCTAGAGTTCGAAAAAGCATATTTAGCCTACGAACAAAAAGCTGCCAATGGCGAAATCAAGCCATTTAAGAAGGTAAATGCCTTGGATATGTGGCGCAAGATGTTGGGTATGTTGTTTGAAACTGGCCACCCATGGATCACTTTCAAAGATCCTTGCAACGTGCGCAGCCCGCAGCAACACGTTGGTGTTGTTCACTCATCTAACTTGTGCACAGAAATCACTTTGAACACAAACGAGTCAGAAATTGCTGTTTGTAACTTGGGTTCTGTGAACTTGGCAGTGCATTTGAAGGCAGACGCTAATGGTCAATTAGTTCTTGATCATGAAAAACTACAAAAAACGATCCGTACAGCAATGCGCATGTTGGATAACGTGATTGATATTAACTATTACGCTGTTGCTAAGGCTCGTAACTCTAACTTGAAGCATCGTCCAGTGGGTATGGGCATCATGGGCTTCCAGGATTGCTTGCACATGTTGCGTATTCCATACGCTAGCGATGCAGCTGTTCAGTTTGCTGATGAGTCTATGGAAGCAGTTTGCTACTACGCATACCTAGCTTCTACAGAATTGGCAGAAGAGCGTGGCACTTACCAGACTTATAAGGGTTCATTGTGGGATCGCGGCATCCTGCCACAAGACTCTGTGAAGTTGTTGGCTGAGCAACGCGGTGGCTATGTAGAAGTAGACATGTCTTCTAAGATGGACTGGACAAGTTTGCGTAGCCGTATCAAGCAATTTGGTATGCGTAACTCTAACTGCGTAGCGATTGCACCAACAGCAACAATTTCTAACATTATTGGTGTTTCAGCTTGTATCGAGCCAACTTATCAAAACCTTTTCGTGAAATCTAACCTTTCTGGTGAGTTCACAGTGGTGAATGACTACTTGGTACGTGATCTGAAGGCTCGTGGTTTGTGGGATGAAGTGATGATTGCTGACTTGAAGTACTTTGATGGTTCATTGTCAAAAATCGATCGTATTCCTCAAGATTTGCGTGACTTGTATGCAACAGCATTTGAAGTGGAACCAAAATGGTTGGTTGAAGCTGCTTCACGTCGCCAAAAATGGATTGACCAAGCTCAGTCACTCAACATTTACATGGCTGGTGCTTCAGGCAAGAAATTGGATGACACCTACAAATTGGCCTGGTTGCGTGGTTTAAAAACAACATATTACTTGCGCACGATTTCAGCTACTCACGTTGAGAAGTCAACTGTGAAAGGTGGCGCATTGAATGCGGTTTCAAACGGTGATCCAACTTTGTCAGCAGCTCCTGCAGCAGTTGAGGCGGATGGCCCAGTTTGCACAATGCGTCCTGGTGATCCTGGTTTCGATGAATGCGAAGCTTGCCAATAAGTCGTATAGTTAAAAAATAATTGCAGTTAAGAAAGAATTTGGAGAAGACATTATGTTGAATTGGGATGAAGAACCAGCGGCAATGCCAGTTGCTAGCGCGGCTCCCGTAATAACACCAGCGGCAGCGGTAGAAAGCAATTTATTGCCTAACCGTCCGATGCCAATGCCAATGGCATCAGCTTCAGCGCCATCAGCAAGCATCAATCCTGAAGATGCGGCTGCTCGTCGCGTCAACGTAGCTGATAAACGCATCATCAATGGTTCGACGGACGTGAATCAATTGGTGCCATTTAAATATAAGTGGGCGTGGGAAAAGTATTTGTCTGGTTGTGCTAACCACTGGATGCCTCAAGAAATCAATATGACCCGTGATATTGCACTTTGGAAGGACCCTAATGGTCTAACCGATGATGAGCGTCGCATCATCATGCGTAACTTGGGTTTCTTTGTGACAGCCGACTCATTGGCTGCGAATAATATTGTTTTGGGTACTTATCGTCAGATTACTGCTCCAGAATGCCGTCAATATTTATTGCGCCAAGCATTTGAGGAAGCAATTCATACGCATGCTTACCAATACATCGTGGAATCTTTGGGTCTTAACCAAGCTGAAATCTTTAATGCCTATCACGAAGTGGCCTCTATTCGTGACAAAGATGAGTTCTTGATTCCATTTATCGATGTTTTGACTGATCCATCATTCAAAACTGGTACGCCAGAGAACGATCAGAAGCTATTGCGCTCTTTGATTGTGTTCGCTTGCATCATGGAAGGCTTGTTCTTCTATGTTGGTTTTACGCAAATCCTAGCGATGGGTCGCCAAAACAAGATGACTGGTGCTGCTGAGCAGTATCAATACATCTTGCGCGATGAATCATTGCACTGCAACTTTGGTATCGACATGATCAATCAGATCAAGTTGGAGAACCCACATCTATGGACTGCAGAGTTCAAAGAAGAGTTGCGTGGTTTGTTTGAGAAAGCAGTCGAGTTGGAGTATCGCTACGCTGAAGACACTATGCCAAGAGGAGTTCTTGGTTTGAATGCGCCGATGTTCAAAGGTTATCTCCGTTACATTTGCAATCGTCGTTGTATGCAAATAGGACTTGACGCAATGTTCCCAAATGAAGAGAATCCATTCCCATGGATGAGTGAAATGATCGACTTGAAGAAAGAAAGAAACTTCTTTGAGACTCGTGTCATTGAATATCAAACTGGTGGTGCGTTGAACTGGGAGTAAATTTTTTTAAAATTTTTGATGACAACGCATCTCTTAAGTTGTAGTATCACGAAAGTTACAAAAACTAGGAGAAGAAACGGTTGATAGGTAATAGCCAACAACTTGAGTTCCAAACCAAGGCTCTGAAACCTCAGAGAGAGATGTCATCTCTTTCTTTCAACCGTTCTAAACATTCTTCTTACTCATTTAAAAAGCCGTCGCCTCTTGAGGCCACGGCTTTTTTTCCAGGATTCATTAGCGTGCGACGTGAAGTGAGTGGCGCGCCGATGAATGGCTCGCTCACACGAAATTGGTGTGGTCGGGTCTCTTTAATCAGTAGTATTAGTAAATCACTCTCACGTGAAGGAGATTAATATGGCAACTGCCAAGAAAAAACCTGCTGCAAAGAAACCAGCTGCTAAAAAAGTAGCTGCTAAGAAACCAGCTGCAAAGAAAGTAGCTGCTAAGAAGCCTGCTGCTAAAAAAGCTGCTGCTAAAAAGCCAGCTG